>ERZ1090879.82-NODE-82-length-70977-cov-15.161332_pt1 | contig 70977 bp, 39 predicted proteins | sample MGYA00478472_ERZ1090879 | MGnify/ENA primary metagenome ERZ1090879 (study PRJEB33644, sample SAMEA5815723) | chicken gut metagenome | biome: Chicken; feature: Gastrointestinal Tract; material: Caecum | place: Ireland | collected 2019-01-01 | study: A study of the... | reverse complement strand
CGCATCCGCTGTCCGGATTTCTCTTCTGCGCCGATTGCGGAAACAAGATGAAGCTGTGCACGTCGGTCAGCCGCAAAGGAACCAGATTATACCACTTTGATTGCGGATATCATATACGGTACGGCAAGGCATATTGTTTTTCGCATTATATAGCGGCAGGGGCTTTAGAGGAAATCATTCTCGGAGATATACGGGAGATGGCTCAAAGGATCGTACTTGACGAGAAAGCTATCCGGGAGGACTTTATACGGCATAACGCCGAACTTGCAGATAAAGCCATAAAGACTGCAAAGAGGGAATTGCAGATAAAGCGTAAACGTATAGAGGAACTATCCCGTCTTATGCAAGTTGCTTACGAAGATAGAGTGAGAGGAAAAATGCCGGAAGATATCTGTATAGGTTTTATACAGAAATACTCCGAAGAGCAGAAGAAACTCGAAACCGAAATAACGGAATTAGAGGAACGACTCACCGAAACAGCGAATACAATGCAAAGCGCAGATGAGTTTATACGGGATATAAAGAAATATCTTGAAGCGCCCGAACTTACCCGTGAAATGTGCTACGAATTGATAGACCGTATCATTGTCGGAGGATCGCCGAATATGACGGGAAAAGAACGCGAGATAGACATCGTATACAAAGTGGATATCGCTTCCGTCTTGCGGCATAAACTCAATAAATAACGATAAGCGTATGGGTTATATGAACTCATACGCTTATTTTCTGCTGTAATACCCATTATTTAATGAGTGTCCATAAAATTGTGTCGCAACAAGCACACGTCCCATCGTCACACCTAAGACAAATCCGTACTTTTCAGGACTTTTCCCGTACAAATTTTAGCATAAAAATCATGGGGTGCTATCCCGGATTGCGGACTGTCGTTTAGCTGGTTAAACAAAAGGGAAGCCTTCTGTCAAAAGAAGGCTTCCCTTTTTTATAAAAATTAAATCACCTGATTAGATCATTTTGATCACAGCGGCGCAAAGTGTATCGGTGAAAGCTTTTGCGTTGTTTTCATCGGATCCTTTGGTGAGAAAATATAGTTTCAGTTTGGGCTCCGTACCGCTGGGCCGGATGATCACCTTAAATCCCTCTCCGATAAAGGAAAGCACATTGCTTTTGGGCAGATCATCAATTCCCTGCAGATAGTCTTTTACAGTCAAGACAGTTTTCCCTCCGATCTCCTTCCAGGGCTTTTCCCGAATAGAGCGGAGAATGTTGTCCATTTCTTCTTTACCGCTCTTTCCGGGATAGGTTTTTGAAAACAAAAGGGTACTGTAATAACCGTATTCCGAATAAAGTTCGTTCAGTATATCGATCAGCGATTTTCCGACAGAACGGAAGTAGGCGGCCATTTCCACGATCATCATAGCGGCGGAAACGGCGTCTTTGTCGCGGGCGTGCCTGCCGAGAAGGTATCCGTAGCTTTCTTCCATTCCCATGACAAAATCTTCCTGATGGGGCAGTCGATCTATTGTTTCGCCGATATATTTGAAGCCTGTCAGAACTTCTTTGGTGGCGGCTCCGTACGAACGGGCGATTGCAGTTGCCATGTCTGTAGTTACAATCGTTTTAACGATAACGGGGCGGTGCGGCAGAGTCCCCTGCTCATTCTTTCGGGAAAGGAGATAGTACTCCAGCAAAGTACCCGTCTCGTTGCCATTTAAGAGACGAAATTTTCCGTTTCGATCGCGTACCGCTATCCCGACGCGGTCGGCATCCGGATCGGTGGCAAGGACAAGTTCCGCTCCTTCCTTTTCAGCAAGGCTGACCGCCAGGGCGAGGGCTTGTTTTTCTTCGGGGTTCGGATACGGGCAGGTCGTAAAGTTTCCGTCCGGCTGTTCTTGTTCGGGGACGACAGTTACAGACGTTACGCCCATGCGTTTGAAAATTTCACGCACGGGTTTGTTTCCCGTACCGTTCAGCGGGGTATAGACAATTTTCGGCGCATATGTCCCGCAGTGCGGAAACAGAGAAAGACGGGAGATCTCATCCAGAAACGCATGAAGGATCTCGTCACCTAAAATGCGGACCAGTTTTTCGTTTTTTATATACGGAGTGAAATACCCGCATTTTTCAATTTCCGCAGTAATGTCTGCGGCTGCCTGATCTGTAATCTGGCAGCCTTTTTCATTGTAAACTTTATATCCGTTGTATTCCTTGGGGTTGTGGCTGGCGGTAATGACGATCCCTGCGGTCGCCCCGAGCTTGCGGACGGCAAAAGACAGAACGGGGGTGGGCATAAGCTCGCCGAAGATGTGCGTCAGGATACCTTTGGAAGAAAGTATGTTTGCAGCAGTAAACGCGAATTCTTTCGACATATGCCTGCTGTCATAGGCGATCACGGCGCTTGGATTTTTGCGGTGTTTCAAAAGATATCCGGCGAGTCCGAACGTGGCTCTTCCGACTGTATAAACGTTCATCCTGTTGGTTCCCGCGCCGAGAATGCCCCGCAGACCTCCCGTACCGAAGGCGAGTCCACGGTAAAAGCGGTCTTCCGTTTCTTTCGGGTCGTTGCGGACGGACAAAAGTTCTGCGTACAGCGGATCGCTGCAGGGGACAGAGTTTAACCACTCTGTATAGGTTGCGTTTTGCATGGGGAATCTCCTTTATTCAGATTTTGCCGCGCAGGCGGCATTTGTTTTGACTTTCAAAGATCGAGGTCAAGGTCAGCCGCGGGAAGGGGTGCGTGTTTCATGCAGATCTCTGACGGATGCGTTTTCCACGATCTTACCGTTCAGAAGAATGCGTTCTTTCACGCTGTCCGCTCCTTCGGAAATTTTATTCAGGATCCCGATGATCGCGCCGGAATAGTTTTCTATCCCGACATCGATTGTGGTGATGAACTTTTCGCTTTCGCCCATAAAATAATTGTCAAACCCGACGATAGAAATATCTTCGGGAACGCGGTAGCCCTTTTGTTCAAGCTGATTTTTCAGGTTGTGCGCAATGGTGTCGTTGTTGCAGATGAAGGCGGTAGGCATTTTGGAGGGCAGTTCGAGCATGATATACTGTCCGTCCTCCGTGCGGTCGCTGATACACCATTTTTCCCTGATGTGCTTGTTGTATTTGAGCATACATTTGTAATATCCCATCGCCCTGTCGAGGATGCTGGTCGTTGCGTGGATATTCCCGACAAACAGAATGTCCTCGTGTCCTTTTTTTATAAGGTATTTTGTGATTTTATAGCAGCACAGGTAGTTGTCCACGTTCACGCAGTAAGAATCGATCTCGGTATCGTAGAAATCAGTAAAGATAATGTTGCCTGAAATATTGTTGCAAAGCAATTTCAGATAATCTCTGTCCAGCTGACCGACGACGACGAGCACTTCTATCTTGTTTTCGGTGATCAGCCGCGGAAGAATAAGGTTTTTTTCGCTTTCCGCGGAACAGATCTCCAGGATCCCGAAGTAATTGTTTTCGAGGAGTTTGACCTGGATGTCCTGGAACATATTCCAGTAGAAAGAGTTTTTATCGAGGTATTTTTTGCTGATCAGGATCCCGACGTTGTTGTTGGTGCGGATCGCCCTCGCCGCGGCGGAGAGTTTGTAATCCAGCTCGCGCGTTTTCTGAATGAAGTTTTTGTTAAGGAGGAACTTTTCGTGAAACGAGTAGCACGGATGGTTGCCATAGCAGTCATGGCGATGGGCTTATTTTCAGCGTTTGCAGGATGCGGGAGCACGACGTCTCCGGGGGAGATCGTCGTATTGATGAACCGTACCGATCTCCGCACAACGGTACTTGCCGACGCGAAGGCGCAATTTGACGCAGAGTTTGCCGAACAGGGCTGGACGGTTTCTTTTGAAACGTCGACAGATTACGAGGGAGATACGACGACGAGAATGCTCGGCGGGGAATACGGCGACGTGCTTCTCATTCCCAATTCGGTCAAAGGGGAGGAATTCTCTTACTATTTCATGCCGCTGGGTTCTACAGAAGAGCTGGGCAAAGAGTGGAGATTCGTCAATTCCAAGGCGCATGACGGCCAGGTATACGGACTTTCCACGTATGGTTCGACGACAGGCATTCTTTATAATAAAAAGGTATTTGAAGAAGCGGGAGTTACGGAAATGCCTTCCACTCCGGACGAATTCCTTTCTGCGATGCGCACCCTGAAAGAGGCAAATGCGGACAACGAGAAGTTTGTTCCTTATTATACAAACTTTGCGGCGGAGTGGCCGCTCGACCAGTGGACGGATGCGGTGATTCCCGCAACGGGAAACGCCAATTATCTGGTAGACGAACTTCCCTGGGATACCGGCGCCTTTGCTCCGGGCGGGGCATGTTACACGGTCTATGAGCTTCTCTATGATCTTGTCAAAGAAGGATTGACCGAACAGTCTCCGAGCACGACGGAATGGGAGAGGAGCAAGGTAGAACTTGTCAACGGCAACATTGGTGCGATGGTGCTCGGTTCGTGGGCGATCCCGCAGTTTCAGGAAGTGGCCGGGGGCAAGGCGCCGGGCGACCTTGTCCTGCAGCCGGGAGAGATCACGGGGTCGGCGGAGGATATCGGATATATGCCGTTCCCCTTTGAAGTTGACGGGAAGATGTATGCGACTTCTGCCAGCGATTACACGCTGGGGATTGCAAACAATACGCGCAACGAGGCTGCGGCGCGCGCCTTTGTCGAATGGTTCCTGACCGATTTCGGATATTACAAACTGTGCGGGGGGATCCCTCCTCAGCTTTCCAACGACGATTTCCCCGAAGCGATCACCGCGTTTGAACAGATGGGCGTGACCTTTCTGGAACAGACGGCTCCCCGCGTAGAGGGCGCGCAGGAGCTTTGCGAAGAAGAGAGCGGGATCACGATGTGGGCATCCGCATGGAAAAAGCCGTTTGTCGAGGAGGCGTACAAAGTCCGCGAGGGGCAGGACGGAAAATCGTTTGCCGAGATCTGTGCCGAACTCAACGAACAATGGAATGAGGGTGTCGCTGCGGTGATCGAGGAATTCGGGCCGAAGGCATGACGGCAGGGGGAATAAGATGAGCTATAAAAAACAGAAGATCATCCTGGTTGCGGCTTTTCTATTTGTGCCGCTGCTCTTGCTGGTTGTGTTTACCTATCTTCCCGTCGTTAACATTATCTGGTACAGCCTCAACGATTGGAACGGGCTGTCCCCGATGGAATTCTGCTGGTTTGACAATTACATAGAGATCTTTTCCGATCCGGAATATTTTCTCGTTCTGTTCAACAGTATTTACTATCTTGCCGGATCAGTCGTACAGATGGCGCTGGGACTGTTTTTTGCGGTCCTTCTCAGTTTCAGGGTGCGCTTCAAAGGGTTTTTCAAGGGAACGATGTTTTTCCCGTACCTGATCAACGGCGTGGCGGTCGGATTGATCTTCGTGTTCTTTTTCCGTACGGACGGAACGCTCAATCTGATTTTGCAAAACTTGTTCGGCGTCACTGAGGCACAGAATTTTCTGGAAAATGCACCGATGAACAACGTTCTGCTCGCCGGTGTTTCCGTGTGGCGGTATATGGGATTTAACCTTGTCATGTTTATCGGAGCGATACAGTCTGTATCTCCCGAACTGTACGAGGCGGCGGAAATGGACGGGGCAGGGAAATTGCGTATTTTCTTTTCCATCATTTTCCCCATGATCAAGAGCATCATTGCCCTCAATCTTATCCTGGCGGTAAAGGGTGCGGTCAGCGTTTTTGAAGTGCCGTATATCATGACCAAAGGATCCTTTGATACTTCTACGTTTGTCATTCGGACGATCGAGCTGGGCATCAAAAACCCGAGACGGCAGATCGGGCTTGCGTCGGCGCTTTCCATGGTGCTCTTCCTCATCATTATGGCGGTGACGGCGATACAGAAGCTCCTGTTTAAGGAGAAAAGCGAAGACTGAGTGTCAGTCGCTTTGTCAGACAGATACGGATAAGGACGGCACGGTCTATGAAAAAAATCATTTCGGAAGTTTTTAAGTATTTTGTATTGGTCCTCGCGGTGGCGGCGGTGATCCTGCCGATCCTCCCCGTGCTTTTCGGGTCTCTGAAAAGCAATGTCGAGTTCCATGAGAGCAACGTATTGGCTCCGCCGAAGGCGTGGGAGTGGAGTAATTTTCAAAAAGCGTTTATCGACGGGCAGATGCTGCTCGGGTTCGGCAACACGATTCTGGTCATGGGGGTATCCATCATCGTCTCCGTTCTGATCGGTGCGATGACCTCTTATGTCCTGCACCGGTTCAGATTTCCGGGGCACGGTGTTGTCAAAACGCTCTTTTTGCTGGCGGCACTCATACCCGCAGTCACAAACAACATCGCGGTTTTTCAGATCATCTCCGATCTCAACATTTTCAATACCCGATGGGCGGGCATCGTTCTTTTTTCGGGTACGGACATCATTTCCGTCTATATTTTCCTGCAATTTATGGACAATATATCCGAATCGCTCGACGAGGCGGCCATGATGGACGGGGCAAGTTATTTTCGTATCTTTTTTACGATCATCGCTCCGCTTCTGCTTCCTGCGATCGCCACGGTGATGATCATTAAGGGCGTATCCATCTATAACGATTTCACTACACCCTTTCTGTTTATGCCGAAGGCGAGTCTGGCGATGATCTCAACTTCTCTCTACAATTTCTCAGGCCCGTTCGGGGCGCGCTGGGAGATCATCTGTGCGGGCATCATCATTGTTTCCGTTCCCGCACTCGTCGTGTTTCTTGCATTGCAAAAATGGATCTACAGCGGATTGGTTGCAGGTTCGGTAAAAAGTTGATTATAGGAGAAAAATATGAGTGTAAAACTTATCGGAGAAAAATTCTGCAGGATTCCCTGGGAGGACAGAAAAGAAAAAGGCAGTCTGCCGCTGTGGAGATATTCTCAGAACCCCATCATCGGCAGGGAACCCGTCGAAGGCGTGTCCCGCATTTTCAACAGCGGCGTCTGTTACAAGGACAACCGTTTTACGGGCATTTTCAGGGCAGAACGGTATGACGGCATTCCGATGCTCAACCTCGGTTTCAGCGAGGACGGTCTGCATTGGAAAATCGAAAAGCAGCCGATCAGGGTGGAAGATACTTTCGGAAAACCCGTCGAGTACAGCTATATGTACGATCCGCGGCTCGTGAAGGCGGAGGATAAATATTATATCATCTTCTGTACAGACAATCACGGCGCTACGATCGGGCTGATCGAAACACAGGATTTCGAGCATTTCACCAAGCTGGACGATCCGTTTTTGCCTTTCAATCGAAACGGCGTACTTTTCCCGAGAAAGATCAACGGCAGGTACGCGATGCTTTCCCGCCCTTCCGACAGCGGGCATACCCCGTTCGGGGACATCTTTTACAGCGAAAGTCCGGATCTCGTGTATTGGGGCAGGCACAGGCATCTGATGGGAAAATCGAGCGCCCTGTGGTGGGAAAACGTCAAGATCGGCGGGGGATGCGCCCCCATTGAAACGGACGTGGGCTGGCTGTTGTTTTACCACGGCGTCACGGGGACGTGCAACGGATATGTTTACAGCATAGGCGGGGCGATCCTCGATCGCGACGATCCTTCCAAAGTGCTGTACAGGAGCAAAAATTTTCTGCTCACTCCCACGACGGACTATGAAACCAATGGATTTGTGCCCAATGTAGCTTTTCCGTGCAGTGCGCTTGTCTGTGCGGAAACGGGCAGGATCGCCATCTATTACGGGGCGGCGGATACTTATATGGCGGTTGCCTTTACGACGGCCGACGAAGTTTGCAAATATATTATGGACAACAACGAATATGACAGTAAAGCAGATAGAAAATGAGATCTTAAAAAAACATCTTCCTTTCTGGATGGGCATGAAAGATGAAAAATTCGGCGGCTGTTTCGGATACATGGACGGCAGAGGAAAGATCGACGAGACGGCAGACAAATCCGTGCTTCTTGTCAGCAGGTGTCTGTATTTTTTCTCGGATGTATACACCGTCTATCCCGATCCGCAGGTCAGGGAGATCGCGGAAAGCTATTACCAATACATCAATGCGCATTATCTGGATGCAGACGGCGGAATCATTTACAGTGTGAGTTTTGACGGCAAGGTCAAGGACGAAACAAAAAACGTCTACTTCCACGCATTCGTCATTTACGCTTTCATGAAATATTACCAGGCATTCAGGAAAAAAGAAGCGCTCAAAAAAGCACTGAAACTCTTTTATTTTATAGAGGATAAGTTCCGCGCCAAGGTCGCCTATAACGAACAGCTGTACAGTGCGGCGAGGTCGGAAAACATGATCGCAGATAAGGGCGTCAAGTGCTACAAGACAATGAATTCTCTCTTGCATATTTTAGAGAGTTACACGTCTTTGTACCGCTTCAGCGGCTCGGCGGCAGTGGGCGCCGCGCTGAAAAGGCTGCTTCTTCTGTTCAACGAAAAAATTTATTCGCCGCAGAAGGGCAGGCTGGAAGTGTTTTTTGATGACGATCTCAATTCGATCTCGGAGTACCATTCTTACGGACATGACATCGAAGCGTCCTGGCTTTTAGATCTCGCGGCGGAAACGCTGGGAGAGGCGGAACTGATCGAAAAGACACACAGAATGACCGATCATCTGTGCAGTACCGTGTACAAAGAGGGTTTCGACGGCGAAGCTCTCTATAACGAAAAAGTGAACGGCGTTCTCGATCCCGACAGAATATGGTGGGTACAGGCGGAGGCGGTGCTCGGTTTTTACAAAAACTATGAAAGAACAGGCAATCTCCGCTACAAGGAAACTTCCGAAAAGATCGTTGACTATATTTTCCGATACATTATTTCCGAAGATCTGGACTGGTATTGGAAAGTGGATGTAAAAAATTGTCCTGACAACGTTTTGCCCATGGTCAGTGCATGGAAATGCCCGTACCACAGCGGCAGGATGCTCCTGGAGATGCTGCGGGCGGATATGTCCGTCCGAAAACGCGAAACCGAACTGGAGGGGGCCGGCGCATGAGGGAAAAAGTTATCCGCACATATCGGAAGCTCATAGAGAGGAAGAACGAGAAGCAGCCCTTTTACAACGGGATCTACGATCGCTGGAAATACCCGGTGCTGACGCGCGAGCACATCCCACCCGAATGGAGATACGATTTTTCCGAGGAGGATAACCCGTTTTTTATGGAGCGGTTGGGCGTCAATGCCGTTTTCAACACGGGCGCGATCCTGTTTAACGAAAAATTTGTACTCATGCCGCGGGTGGAAGGCTCCGACAGAAAATCGTTCTTTGCCGTCTGCGAGAGCGACAGCGGCGTAGACGGATTTCGGTTTTGGGATTATCCTGTCCGATTTGACAGAATCGGCGATGAAACAAATCTGTATGATATGCGGCTGACCCGTCATGAGGACGGTTACATTTACGGCCTGTTCTGTACGGAGAGCGAGGGAACAGATGGCGAGGCCGTGGCGTCCTGCGGTATCGTGCGGACAAAGGATCTTCTCAAGTTTGAAAGGCTTCCGAACCTGAAAACAGACAGTCCCCAGCAGCGAAACTGCGTTCTGCATCCGGAATTCGTGAACGGAAAATATCTGATCTATACCCGTCCACAGGACGGATTTATCGAGGTCGGGGGACAAGGCGGGATCTGCGGCGGACTGACGGACAGCATGGAAAACGCCGTCATTTCGCAGGAGCGGCTCATCGCACCGAAAAGGTATCACACTGTTTACGAAAGCAAGAACGGGGAGGGAATCGTCCCCATCCGGACGGAAAAGGGATGGATCCATATCGCGCACGGCGTCAGAAATACGGCGGCAGGTCTGCGGTACGTGATCTATGCGTTTGCCACCGCCCTCGACGACCCGTTCAAGGTCATCGCCGCGCCGAGCGGCTATCTCCTCGCACCGCAGGGTGCGGACCGCATCGGGGACGTTTCCGACGTGGTGTTCACAAACGGGGCGATCGTCCGAAACAGTACGGTGTATTTGTATTACGGCGCAAGCGACACCAGGGTCAATGTCGTTACCATGGAGATGGAACGCCTCGTCGATTATGTGTTTTCTACTCCTTCAGAATGTTTTAATACGTATGATTCGGTCGAACAGCGGATGCAACTTATCCGTAAAAATAAAAAAATAATCAAGGACAGGGAAAAGAGATGAAAGGATTGGTAAAAAAAGCAACGTGGACGGCTTTTTTATGCACGGTACTGTTGTTTGCGCTATTGAGCAGTGCCTTCGGCGCACTGTTTTCTGCTGGACGTACGGTACGGGCGGAAGCGCCCTCCTCCGAATTTGTTTCCGTGCAAAACGGACAGTTCATGTTTCTCGGCAAGGAATATCGGTTTGTCGGAACGAACAACTACTATCTGCACTATAAGGACAACACGATGATCACTTCCGTGCTGGAAGATGCGTCTGCCGCAGGGTTCAACGTCATCCGCATGTGGGGATTCTTCGACGGCTTCGGCATGGAAAATCAGGGCAACAAGGCATGGATGCAGCCTGCGGCGAACGTATACGAAAAGCCGGAGGAGGCGGGTGCGGATTTCGTCGATTGCTGGGACCGCATGGATTACGCCGTCAGCCAGGCCGCGCTGCTCGACATAAAGCTCATCATCGTGTTTACCAACTACTGGTCGGATTTCGGCGGCATCGAGCAGTACGTCAACTGGGCGAACGAGGCAAACGGCACGTCGCTGGAAAAGAGCGATTTCTATACGGACGAGACCTGCAAAGCGTACTATAAAAATTATGTCAGTCACCTTCTCAACAGAACCAACCGTTACAACGGCCGTGTCTATAAGGACGATCCCACGATCTTTGCGTGGGAACTGATGAACGAGCCGCGCAATCAATACAACGATCCTGCGATCGTCACCGAGTGGGCGAGGGAGATGAGCGCGTACGTCAAATCCATCGACTCCAAGCACATGGTGGCGCTGGGCGACGAGGGGACCTTCGACGGCCGCGACAACTGGGCATACGGCGGCAGCGGCGACGGTATGTATGACGGAACGGAAGGCGTGGACTTTGAAGAAGTGCTTGCGCTTCCGGACATCGATTTCGGTACATATCATCTCTATCCGGAAGGTTGGGGCGCCAACGATTGTGCAATGGAATGGGGCGAAAAGTGGATCAAAGACCACATTTCTGTCGGCGATGAGCTGAATAAGCCTGTTATCTTGGAGGAATTCGGCATCAACGTTTCGGGCGGAAAGAACAGGGAGCTCATCTACAACGAATGGTGCGACACCGTGTACTCGGAAGGGGGCGCAGGCCTATGCTTCTGGATGCTGGCTGGCAAGGATACGGGCGACGGCGACATCAACGGCAACTATCCGGATTACGACGGATATCGCCTTTTGTATGACAGCAGCGTGCGTACTCCCGAAATGCAGATCCTGATCGATTATGCAAAACTGTTTTCCAATTCGGCGGCGCAGATCGAGCAGGAAAAAGTGTATATGATCACGCCTTATTTGACCAGCCGCGAGGACGAGGACGGAAACATCAACTATGTGGAAGTGGACGGCGATCAGACGCCTGTCTATCTCATTCAGTCCAAGATCGTCACGGCCAAGGAGATCGAGGAAGTCGAGGTTTATACCAACCGCGACAAGGTCGGCGAAATGACGTACAATGCAGGGACCGGCTACTATGAATACGGGCTGGAAATGAAGTACTATAAGCGCGGCGCCTATATCGACATCGACGTCGTCGCCAAGATGACGGACGGCAGCGAACTGCGTTCCGAACGCACGAGAATCATCCGCCTGCTTAGGTTTGAACTGGTGGAGAAGCTTGTTCAGGACTATTCCGAGGCGCCCGCCGCGGACACCAAGGGGCAGCTCACGGCATATTCCACTCCCGCTTACCTCGCCACGCTGCGTAGCATCGAATGGTCGGATTTCAACGGCGGTTCCATCGCGGTGGATTGTCAGGTCGATATGTTCTCGCACTGGAACGAAATGAAGATACAGGTCAACAATATCTCCGACGAACTCAAAGAAAGCCACGGGCTTTCCTACGACGTTTACTATGAGAAGGATATGCTTGTTCCCAACCCGAACAAGGTCCCCGAAACGGCAGAGGCGGCGGCAACGGCGCCCGGGTTCAGAAACTACGCGGCGATCGACCCTGGCTGGATCAAGATCGGGCTTTGGGAAAACGATATTCTTCTCAGCGACTGCGAGGAAGTGGAGATCGACGGAAAGACATATGTCAGGCAGACCGTCAACATCTCTTTTACTCCTACTCCCAACGCCAATCTCCTCATTCTCGGCGTAGTATTCAACAATATTCAGTACGACGGAAAGCTGTATATCGATAATTTCAAGCTCATGGAAAGGAACATGATCGGTTCTCCGACGGACGGATATGAAGAGAGGCCCAAACTTCCCGAAGAGGGAGGGTGCGGTTCCTCAATCGCGCTCGGCACGGCAGGGATCTTCGCGTCGGTCACCGCAGTTGTGGGTGCTGCCGTCGGGGTCGCCCGTAAAAGAAAGAGATAAGGGGAAATTTTCGTGCGGCGTCCGCGCGCTCGCGTCCGCGGCGCCGCAGGAGGAATTTACAAGGAGGAATTATGATAGGAAAGATCAAACGTTTTTTGCTTGGCATGGTGTGTGCGTCCATGTGTTTGGGCGCTGTTGCCTGCAGCGGTGCGGAAACAACCGGAAAAGACCCGATGGGCGGGGGAAATACAAATCCGCCGGCAACCGAACCTGTCAAAATTGAGGAACCCTTCGACATCAATAACGAAGCGCACATCAACTGGTACGGCAGGACGTACGTGGAGGCTATCCGTTCGGGCGGCGGCGGTCGCGGCGGCGGCGGCGGTTCTTCGACGGAAGGACATTTCTTCAACCATACAGCCAGCGGGTTTGAAGTTACCTTCAAAGGTACGTCGTTATCGGCGAGCTTTTATGCGACAAATCCTACGAGTGAATGGAACGTCATTTTGACGGTGTTCGTGGACGGCGAACAGGAGCCGCGCAACGGCACGACGCTCTCCCTCGACGAGGCGAGAAAGAATGTCGATCTTGCTTCCGGGCTTGAAAACGGGTTGCACACCGTCAAGGTCTTAAAGCGTAGCGAGGCGCAAAACTCCGCGAACGCATTGCTCTCTTTGACGACGGACGGTGATTTCTATACACCTCCCGAAAAGCCTGTGAGAAAACTGGAGTTTTACGGCGATTCGCTTACCGCGGGCGTCGGCATCACGGCGACGGAGGCGACGGGCGACGGCAGTTCCCTCGAAGAGGACGGACTTGCGACGTATGCCGGTATTGCAGCGCGTTTCTTCAATGCGCAGTACAATGTGTTTGCCGGCGGCGGCAGGGCACTGTATTTGTCGCAGTATCACAGCAGATCCATTTACGATATGTACAGGCAGGTGGATTTCGACGTCAACAATACCGATCCATGGGATTTCAGTTCTTATATTCCCGATGCAGTCGTCATCAATCTCGGTACAAACGACAGTAACTATGTATACAATCTGTGCAAAACGGAAGCGGAGAAGGAAGCATTCTATACCGAGTATAAAAAAGTATACGAGAAATTTGTGACAGAATTGCATCAGTTATACCCGAATGCGCACATTGTAGCTGTGTACAATATGGCTGCGGGCGAAGGGTCCTATCTGCATAAGGGGTTTGAAGAGTTTATCAACGACCTTGCGGAATCGAAAGATCTGCCGTTGACAGTTTTGAAATTTGCCGCGATGCAGGATAATCCCGGCGACATCAGGCTGGATCACCCCGGCCCCAAGACGCACGAGATTTGCGGCGATCTGTTGGTTGAACACTTGAAAGAGGTTTTGGGATGGTAACATCTTCAAGATAGAAAAAAGGAGGATTAAGATGAAAAAATTTGTTACGATCGTGGCGACCTTGCTGGCGGCATTACTGCTGTTTTCGTTTGTCGCCTGCAACGGCGGAGGCGATGACCAGGGCGGCAATACGGCGAAACCGGGCGCCACTGTCACTTTGAACAAGACGGAACTGGTATTGGAGGAGGGTGAGACGGAGCGCCTGACGGCGACGACCGTTCCGTCCGACGAAAGTGTGACTTTCTCGTCGAGCGACACGAGTGTCGCATCGGTATCTGCTTCCGGGTTGGTGGCGGCTCTTTCGATAGGTACGGCAACGATCACTGCCACGGCAGAGAGCAGCGGCAATACAGCAACTTGTTCGGTTACGGTCAACGCACAGCCCGTTCCCGCTTTGCCTACAGATGCAACGGGTTATTACCGCGTGGATGACGTAGTCAGTTTTGAGCCGAACAGAGATGCGGTCGGCAGCATTACCGCAAAAAAGGAAGGAGAAATCTCGACGATCACCTACGATGAGGAAGCCGCGCGGGATGACCTCGGTTGGTCGAATTATGTCCGCCTGATCTTTAATGACAATATGGATGTCAGCCGCAAGACGAAGGTCGGTATCCTGATCCGCGGCGGCGGCGAAAGCGTTTGGTTTAAACTTGCTTCCAAATCCGGCCCCGTCATTATGGAAACGCAGATCACGGCTCCGATGAACTGGATGCAATATGAGTTCGATATTCCTGCAGACAAGCGGTATATGCTCTCGGATATCGAGGCAGTTTATCTGAACGTTCCTCGTCCTTCCGCGTCTTATACGGGTTCCGGCAGCGTTTCTGTAGCGGGCGTATGGTTCTCCGGAGATTCCGAACCCACTCAGAAGCCGGTCTATAACTACAACGACTATCAGAGTATCACTAAACTTGACCTTTCCGCATGGTCACAGGATGCCTATTCGGATTTTGTCGAAGGCGTTGCGACAGGTGCGGGAGGAAAGACAGTCACGGGTACATATGACGCGGACAAGGACGAATTGAAGTTTGTCAACGACGGCGTCAACGAATGGAAGAAAGTCAGCCTTCCCATTCCTGCGGCAAACTACACGAACGCAAAAGTGCTCGTTATCTGTGCGACAGGGACGCAAGGCATGTGGCTGAAGGGACAGTTTAATTACAATAACAATACTAATTTCGAGTTCCTCGATTTCGATGGAACGAGGCAGTATTACTTTGTAGATATTTCCAATATCACCTTTACGGAAACAAGCGTATTTACTCTTGTGCCCAGCTATTTGTTCGGCGGCGCAGCATCTGCTGAGATCACCATCCACAGCGTGGAAATCATGGAATTAAAAGCAGAGTAATCGACAGGAGGGGAAAAGAATGAAGAAATTTATATCCGTCATTACCGCTTTGCTTGCGATGTTTATGCTTTTTTCTTTCGTTGCGTGCGGAGGAAGCGGTGATTCAGGGAATGACCCTGGCAATACGACGAAACCGGGCGCCACAGTTTCTTTAAGCAAAACGGAACTCACGCTCAACGAAGGGGAAACCGAACGTCTGACGGCAACGACCGATCCCGCAGGGGAATCGATCAGCTTTGCTTCAAGTGACGATTCGATCGTTACCGTGTCGGTCACGGGTCTGGTCAGCGCAAAGTCAGCCGGGACGGCAACGATCACCGTCACCGTCGAAAGCAGCGGCAACACCGCAACGTGTGCGGTCACGGTCAATGCACAACAGCTCTCCATTCCCACGGGTGAGGACATCATCCGCCTGGACGAGACAAAGAATTTTGCGCTCGTTAAAGACAACGCGCAGTCTGATGTGCAGCTCTCCCGCAGCGGGGATGTGACTTCCGTGACGTACACGGCCGCAATCGTTCAGAGTGAATCATGGAACAACCAGGTTTATCTGGACGTTACCGGTACCGATATTACCCGTAAGACAGACATCAGCTTTAATTTCAAAGGAAACGGAGAGGATGTATTCGTAGCTCTCTTTACAAAGACCCAGGAAACAATTCTCGAGTATACTTTCTCGACGACGGCGGGCTGGAATACTTATACGACGGAAATCCCCAAGGCAAAGCGCTATATGCTCGCGACGGCAGAGCGCGTCGTCTTTACGGTTCCCGTTCCCAGTGCAAGATACAACGGTAACGGCGGTACCGCATACTTTGGCGGGGTATGGTTCTCAGGCGATGCGGAGCCTTCCGTTCAGAAAGTCTATAATTATGCGGAATATGATGTCGTTGCGTCTCTTGATCTCTCCAAGTGGAACGAGTTTGATTGGGATATGACATTTAAAGGGCAGGACAGGGTAGAGAGCGGCGATACGTATGTCGAAGGTACCTACAACGAAGAGGATGGCTCCTTGACTATCAAGAATCACGGCTACGGTCAGTGGATCGCAATGCCTTTCAACGTTCCCAAAACGGATTACTCCGATGTCGAATGCGTTGCCGTCCGTGCAAAGGGGACGAAGGGCGCGGTCATCGCGGGTCAGATCTCTTATCAAAATGCATTCTCCCTGCGTAATTTCACGGAAGAAGAACAGTGGATGTTCTGTGATGTAACTGACTTCCCCGTCGAAGACAATGCACTGGTCGTATCCCTCGCGCCCTGCCAGTTTGTCAACGGCTATAGTGAGTGGGAAGTGACGATTTATAGCGTTGAGTTGCTTAAACCTCGCGATCCCAGCCTTCCTCCTCGCCCGCTGCCTGAAGAAAGCTCGGATATCCCCGAAGATGCAGACCGTATTGATGAAGGTCAGAACTATACAGTTAATCCCGATTTGAAGGGGTGGAATGGTTCGATTACCACCGATGCAGAAGGCAACACAACTGTCGAGATAAAAGGCTCGACCATTCGCGGTGGCGGCGGAGAGCATTGGGTTTACCTATCCCTGGAAAACCGCATCGTAGAAAAAGCGACGCATCTGAACATCCGTATTAAGGGAACTTACCCTGTGACGACTACTCTCAAGACTGCGGACGGTACAATTATTTTGCAGCAACGTGTACTCGGCACATCGAGATGGCAGGTGTATAAATTCGAGATTCCCGAAGATAAGCGCGATTTGCTCGACGATACTTGTATCTTGACTTTCCTTTCCCCTGACTATGACCCTAATTTTCAAACGATAAATCGCATTGCTCCGACGATGTGTTACGGAGGTGTTTGGTTTGACGGTGCTGTCGCACCTTGCGAAGAGCATATCGACGCGAACAGCGACGGCCTGTGTGATGTCTGCGGAGCGGACATGGCCGAACCCACTCCCGAACCCGAAGAACCGTGTGACCACGTCGATGCGGACAGCGACGGTAAGTGCGACGATTGCGGAGCGGATATGCCTACAACCGAACCCGAAGAACCGTGCGACCACGTCGATGCGGACAGCGACGGCAAGTGCGACGTCTGCGGAGAGGACATGACCGAACCCGGCACGGAGCCCGTAGAACCCGGGACCCCGGGACTTACGTTTGCTGTCGATGACATGAAGACGTATAGGAACGGGTTTACGGTAAAAGTCAATGAAGGTGTGACAAATGTAGAGGCGAAGGGGGTCGCTGTCAAGGCAACAGACGGAACCAATACTGTCAGCGCTTCATTGGAAGGCACGGATCTCAACGGAAAGACGAAACTGTGTTTTACAGCAAGCGGTTATTGGTTTAATAGTCAAAGTGGAAACGAGGTGCAGGACAATGTTCTTTCCATCACTGTCAAGGTGATGGGGGCAGATGGGGCGATCGTAGAAAAGACGTTTGCGCTTACGGAGGCAGGGCAGGATTTTGAATTGCCTTTGACAGGAGATCTCAGTGGCGCAGTGTCTGTTACGATTATTTTGCCGGTGTACGATGCTGAGATGGCAGGAACACAGGGTATGCGCGCCAATGTATCTCTTTCAGACGTGCATTTTGAATAGAGAACAGTATCTCTGAGAAAGTAACAAATAATACAGTCGATATGATGCGATGCCCCCCCAAAAGAAGCGTTCTGCTTTTCTGGGGGGGCATTATTTTTGGATAGGAGATAAGAGGTTGTGATGATAAAATTAAATCCCGTTCTCAAGGATTATCTTTGGGGCGGCATGAAATTCGGCAAGATGTACGGCCGCGACAACGGCGGCAAAAAGATGAGCGAAAGCTGGGAAGTGTCCGTCCATCCCGACGGGCTGAGCACCTGGGAAGGCGGAACATTGGCGGACTATCTCGCCAAAGATCCGCAGGCGGTGGACAAGGCGGGTTCGCCTTTCCCCGTGCTCATCAAATACATAGACGCGGCACAGAATCTGTCCGTGCAGGTCCACCCCGATGACGAATATGCCCGCCGCGTGGAAAATGACAACGGCAAGACGGAAATGTGGTACATTCTCGGCGCGGACGAGGGTGCGGGCATTTACTGCGGCTTCAAGCGGGATACGGACAAAGCGGAGTTTCTCGCCAAAGTCAAGGACGGCACGGTGGAGGAACTCCTCAACTTTATTCCCGTAAAGAAAGGGGATTGCTTCCTCATCGAGGCGGGAACGGTGCACGCCATCGGCGCGGGTTGCGTCATCTGCGAAGTACAGCAGAGCAGCAACGTGACCTACCGTGTGTACGATTATAACCGCAGGGGCGCGGACGGAAAACTTCGCCCTCTCCATGTGGAAAAGGCGGTGGACGTCATCAATTTCAAGGCGTTTGAAGACCATACGAATACGGGGACGTTCGCAGCCGTTGCGGGCGGAAAAATGCGGCGCCTTACGGGCTGCAAGTATTTCGGGTGCCGCCTGCTGGATCTGGACGGGACATATTCGGAAGAAAATAAAATTTCCTTTACGGCGCTCAACGTTCTCAAAGGAGAGGGAAAAGCGGACGGAAAACCTTTTAAAGCGGGCGACAGCTTTTTTGTTCCCTGCGGCGAGAAGTTTACATTGGAAGGAAAGGCGGAGATCGTTCTGACGACGGAGGGGAAAGCATGAGTTACTATATCGGCATCGGTCTGGGCGGCATTGGACGAAGCATTCTGCTCATTGGCAATATTGGCGATGCAAAACAAGTAAAAAATTCAGATCATAAAAAGCACGGCATCGATATCAGATGCCGTGTTTATTATTGGGCGGATTAGGTTGGCAGCGGGTCAGCGCAAACGCCCCGCCCGTCGTCGCTTTGTTTTCGTGTTTTTTGATTGGGTTGCGCGGCTTCAGGCGTGTGCTTGTCTCGGCGCCCGAGGCGCGTAGCGCCGAGGGTGACGGGCGGCGACAGCCGCCCGTCAGCGTAGCCGCCGACTTGTATCAAAGACAAGCGCACGCCTAATTGCCATTTACCTTTTTTCAGGTATTTTTCATGCTTTTCCGGCTTATATTTTTGCACTGCTGTCCGCACAAAAAAAGTAGCCTTTCGGCTGCCTTCGGAAGAAAATATTTTTACACTTTCGATAAGCCTCTATTGAAGCTCGGAAAGCCGTTCTCGGTAATCTTCGAACGCATCGTCAAAATCGGAGAAGTAATGCCCCCACGCCCAGTCGAAATCCCCGTTTCCCGTATCGGACAGGTCGCGGACGGTGATTTAGGGGGCAGGCATCGTTTTCCCGCACGAGCAGGGCGAGGTTGTGTTTATCCGTTCCGCCGCAAAGTACGACGGTGAGCCGCATGGAGTTGTTTTTGAACCGAAAGCCCGGTTTTATGGTTTTTGCGTCAAGTCGTTGCATGAGCAGTCCTCCTTTCGTAAAGGTTATCGAATTTGCGGAAACGCAGGTATTGGAAGAGATATGCCGGCGTGTACCATACGCTCCAGCATTCCCTCGTCAAGGTGTTCTGGTGCCTGACGATGGCGGGAACGCCTGCAAGGGCGAGTTGCAGGTATGTCATATGAACGCAGCGAATATCGACGTCGTGGCTTTGTTGATCTGCGCCAATTCCTTTTCCAGCAACTTGACGGGGTTCTCTCCAAGCAGTTTCGCGTTGTGCTGCCGGTATATTTCGTCCACGACCAAAGCAAGGTTTGCGCCCGTCAAGGTGTTTTGCAGGGCTTGAAGGACGATGTTGTCCAGCAGGTCTTTCTGTATGAACTTTGCCGTGCAGTTCTTTTTGCCTATGGCGTTCCAGCACTTGTAGTATTTGGAAACGCGTCCGGACTTGGATGTGCCGCTGTAAGAGGTCATCCTCGTGCCGCATTGTCCGCAATACACGCGCTTGCGTAAAAGGTAAGAGTAGTCGGGGACATGGTTGCCGTAGCGGTTGGCGTCTATCCTTTGTTTGCAACGCTCGAAGAGTTCCGGCTCTATGATGCGAGGGTAGATGTTGTCGTAAACTTCTCCGTGCAGGACATATCTGCCCGTGTACTTCTCGGCGTGCAGAATTATATAGATGTTGGCGGAGCTGAACGGCTTGCCTCGGTAGAGGATACCGCGCTCGGCGAAGCTGATGGCGATTTCGTTTCCGCGCTCACCGGCAGCGTATCTTTCAAAGATCTCCTTGACGACGGGACCTTCCTCTTCGTGGATATACACTTTTTTGTTCTCGGTGTAGTATCCGTAATTGAGTTTCCCCGCGCAGTGTAAACCTTTCAAGCGCGTTTCCCTGTGTCCGCGTCTGGTCTTTTGGGAGAGTTCCTCGCTGTAGTATTGGTTCATGCCTTCGAGGAGCGATTCAAGCAGAACGCCTTCCGGGCTGTCGGGAATATTCTCCATATGTCTGCGGTAGAACTTATGGACAAGCTTGGTTTGAATTCGTGTGTAGTGTTCAGTAAAAATTTTTGCAGCCGGCATTGGAAGCCGGGCTCATCGCCATGACTGATCCCAATACCTCGACAAACCGCAATTGGAGATCTTTATAAGTATTAAAGGGAATACGAATATATTACATAAAAACAATGAAAGAACTTAAATTATTGCTAGTTTTAGTCGGGTTGTTGTTATTTTATATGGATTATTGACTTATAATTGCTTTTATGCTATACTTTAAACAGATGTGATGACAATGGTGTCAAAGCATTTGAAAAAATTTCGGCATAATACTGAGCTATGCCGCTAAGGGGGGAACATGAGTAACGTATTAAGTATTGCGATGAGAGCCTGTAAGGATGCAGACGGAGCGGCATTTTCCGATGCAGCTTTGAAGACTGCGGAGGGCATTCGTGCCATTGCCGAATGTTGTGAAGTCATCCATAATTCTATGGAATACGCTCCAAAGAAGGGGTTAAACGCCGTCTCTCTTCTGTTTACTTGGTTGGATTCGCTCTCCGCAGAAACCGTGCAAGCCGAGCTTTCCGGTATAGGTAAAATTCTCGACTGGCTAAAGCCGTACGTTTTGCATTGGGAGGACGATCTTCAGCAGTTATTGGCGGTTTCAATCATTGACTTGAGTACTTTCGACCGCTTGATGAAGAAAAAGATCAAGTGGTCTTTCTTGTATCGGACGGACGTTTTGAATGTTCTAAAAGGGAAATACGATTATTCGTGGTATCGTTTCCCTAAATGTCTTTATTATGAGCATCCGCGGTCGGGCGTGAAGATACTTCCGGAAAAGATGTGGTGTGAACTGCTTGACTTTTATTCGGAGAAAAATGTAGAGTATCCTTCCTTTGCGGTCGGGATGTTCCTTGCCGGTTATCGTAAAGTGATGATTCTTTTGCAGGAGCGAGGGCTGCTGACGGACACCGTGAAGGAAAGTTTCGCGACATATGTGACCGAAACAAATCGCGACTGGTATTGCGAACTTACCGGGAAGAGGGCTACGTCGAACACCTTGCTTGCTCAGCTCTGGGCGGAGGAGTCTGGCGGTCGTGCTTCTTTCAATCCGCTTGCTCGTTCCCAGGGCAAGACGTTTGAATTTTTTAAACAGAATGCCGGGAGCATCACCGATATATCGCTTTTAGAACAAGTTTTGCATGCATTTCCGATAGGGCTTACGTTCGACCACAGATTTTTTGAGAATGAAACGCTCTTTCGCAGTGCTATTACGTCACCGGCTTTAGAAGCCACCCATTTTTTGCGTGATGATGAGGATGAAGTACGGAAATATTTCAAGCTCTATTATAAAACTGATGAGATGCGTGAATTTGCGCTCACGCATTGGAAGGGCTTTTTACATCAAAAGTTATATCGCGTTTTGCCCAAAGCATTGAAAGATAATATCGATTTTTGGGTTTCTGTCTATGCGGTGCGCGGGGATAAAAGCGGCGAGTGTAACGATTTAGATTGTTTTCCGCCCAATATCTGCAAAAATCAGGAATTTTTAAGAAATTGCACCAAGCTACGGCGAATGAAGTCCGGTGACTTTAATAAATATTATCAGTACGTAACGCAGGAAGATATCGATTACTCCTTGCAATATGCACTCGTTGACGTAAAAAAACTTCCTTCGTGGTTTACGGCAGAAATTACGAACATCCTGCGTGTTGCGGAAAATAACTCACCCGCTGAAACTTATGAACGTCTTTTCTACCTTTCACACACATTGGATATGATTCCGCGCGAAAAATTTGCAGACAAGCAATTTGTTCTTCTTGCAGAAAACTATAAAATTGACAGGGCTGAATTCTATAAACGGCTGGATTTGTCACTGCGAAAGGACGAAGATATTTGGAAATTTTGGCTTCAAGGCGTGCCGCTGCAGAAAATAGAAAAATCAGTTCCCGCAATCGTCAAAGGGCATAAAGATTTTCCCGCAATTATCGGGAAGTAGGAGGAAAGTATGGCAAAAATCACGAAAGAACAGATCGATGCGTTGTACGAAAAGATGGCGGAGCAATATGCTCTCACGCCGAGCGAAGGGTATTCTTACGATCCGTGGGCAGAGATCAAGCTCGAGGAGGGCGGGCTTTTTCAGTTCACGGTTCCGGAAGAGGTTATGCTGGGATTTAACAAAGTTAAAATTGTAACGCCCGAATGTGCAAGAACTTTGGGGAAATTTCAGAACAAGCAGCTCCTGGATAAGTATTGTAAGACAGTGCGCTTTACTGTTCCGATAGAGAACGAGTCAAACGCCAAGAAAATTTTAGAGGGGAAAACTGCCAAATGGCCGCGCGTTTATACATACGTCGAACGTATCGTTCCGACGAGTGAACTTCCGGCTTCCGTTCCGCTCAACGAGGACAGGATTGACGTCGGTTTTTCCTATGAAACGAAAGTGCCGTATACAGAACTCTACCTCCCTGATATATTCGCGATTCGCAAAGACGGAAAGCTGTCGCTCCCTCTTCGTATTCGCCTCGGGGGTGACGTAAAAGGGGACGTTTCCTTTCAGGTAACGGAAGCTCACTACAATATGCAAGATTTATTGATTACTGTGGGTGAGAAGTCGTACTGTTTACGTGTACAGATATTTGACAAAAATCTCAGCCTGCCCGTTCCGACCGAATATCGCCTTATCGAGGGTGACGAGAGTATGCTTGATGTGATTATTCAGCCAAAACTTTGGTAAAAGTTCTTAACTTTTGAATATAAAATTGTTTTACGGAAATTTTCCGAAAAGCCTTGACAAAAGAGCCGTTCGGAGGTAAAATAGAAATAAGAGAGTTAGCTTTTCATCTAAGATGGAGTTTGCGCAAGCAGATTTCGCAGACTACTATGGCGCGGGGCGCCTTAGATAGTCTGCGTTCCTTAGTAACTCTCTTTTTTTCTATTATGGGGAAAATTATATGGCTCAAATGATTCCCAAACAAATTTCTTCCGACACAAAAAGCGCCGCAGAACGCAGGTTTTTCAATTTTATCCGCGATGCCGAAGGGACGGAAGATTGGATTGTTTTGCATTCCGTCAACATAGGACGGCATATAAGCCAGACACAGGGCGAGGCGGATTTTATCGTTTTTGCGCCTCAGACGGGAATTTTTGTCGTCGAGATAAAGGGTGGAGGGATGTCCTTTTGCGATGGCCGCTGGAATTCGCGGGATAGAAACGGGATTCTCCATGAGGATATCAAAAATCCCGTAGCCGAAGCCTCGGGGGCGAAGGAATCCCTCAGAAAGTTTGTAATCAACAAACTCTCCTACAAAAATAAATCCGCAAAGAATTGTCTTTGGGGATTTTGCATCGTTTTTCCCGACAGCTATTTTCATAATACTTATACCATCCCGGATCTTGCGGACGAACAGGTGGCGGATAAGACAGACATGGCGCATCTTGACGTTTTTTTTCGGCGGCTTTCGGAGTATTGGAAGAAGAGATGCCGTGTCGCTGGTGTGAGCCCCTGTCTTCCCAACGTTGCGGCATGTAAAGATATAATCAAAATTCTTCGGCCGGAGATAGATTTCTCCGTTTCGCTCGTAGGACAGGTGGAAACGGTTGAAAGGCAGCTGATCGCGCTCACGGAAAATCAAAACGACGTTTTTGAAGGGCTTGCCGAAAATGATAGATGTTTGATTCGGGGCGCGGCGGGGACGGGAAAGACAATTCTCGCCACAAACTTTTTCAAAAAGGTGTCGGGTGCCGGGGCAAATTGCGCGTATTTTTGTTATAATAAGCAGTTGGCTGCATATGTTAGGGAGGCGATTCGTCCGACAGTGGAGTGCTGTTTCCACAGCTATATGGAATCTGTGGCGGGTGCGGCGTTTCCGGATTTATGGCGGGATAGGGAAGCGGATGCGGGACGTTATTATTCCGATATTCTTCCGGAGCGATTTATAGAGGCCTACGTCGACAGCGGGGCCGAACCGTTCGATTATCTTATCGTCGACGAAGCGCAAGATTTGATGAACGAAAAGTATCTCGAAGTATTCGATCTCATTTTAAGCGGCGGATTGAAAAACGGGAAGTGGACGTTTTTTATCGACGCAGAAAATCAGAATATTTATACGGGAAAATCGTACGAGGAAATATATCGGCTGCTCTCGCGTTACGGGGTGTACTATACAAAATATCTGCTGAAAGATAATTGCCGAAATTCGACGGCGATCATAGAACAGGTCGATAAGTGGTTTAAGACAAGAACGCGTACCCGGAAGCAGTCCGAGAGGGGAAAAGAGGTTGAGATAAAACAGTATCGGCACGCCGATCAGGAACAGGCGTCCGTAGAGGAAATGCTTTCCGTTCTGACAAAAAAATTCCCTCTTTCCGATATTGTCATTTTGTCGCCGAAAAGACTTGATCATTCCGTTGTATTCGGAATCAAAAATTATAAAATTTCCGACAGCCGCGAAGAAGGGGCGATTTTTTTCAGTACGATTCAGGCGTTTAAGGGGTTGGAAAGCAAAATTGTGGTGTTGTGCGATATTTCCGATGTGTCTACGGAAAAAGCTAGGCAATACCTGTATATCGGAATGACGCGGGCAAAAAGCGCGTTGTATATCAATATCTCGAAACGCGCGTATCAGCAGATTCAGGAGGAAAAAGAAGCATGAAGATACCGGAAAAATGCTTTTCTACGGCAAAGGAATATCAGTGCAATCCCGCGGAGTTTGTAAGGGAACACGTTGTGACGATCAATGGAAAAAAGCGGACGCTGCGGGCTTATGCGTACGGGAGTGGCGGGGAGGAACTGCGAGCTCTGCATACCGCGGTCGCTCAAATAATCAGCAGCGGATATATGCCTTCAAATGCTTCTGTGGCTTACAAAAAGGGCGACAATATCGTGAAATGTGTAAGCCGCCATTTATCTGGCTGCGTTTTTTTCAAAAGCGATATTGTCAGTTTTTTTGAATCGATTACCCTCGAGAAATTCATGGACAGGCTGAAGGACTCTTTGCTCGATAAAAATTCCGACTTGAAAAAATTGCTTCCGGCTTGTTTTTATGAAAATATGCTCCCGCTCGGCTTTTGCTGTTCGCCGATTTTATCCGATTTTTATCTTTCGGATATAGATAAGAAATATGAAAACGGACAAGGGTATGTATATACCCGGTATGCCGACGATTTTATCGTTAGTTCCCGTGTGGAGAACGGGGAAGGGATTTTGGAAGAACTGCGCGAAAAACTTTGGGACGATATGGAGAGCGTGGGGTTGGATCTGAACGAAAAAAAGACATATATCAGACGGCTCGATCATGACGGCGATCATTTTCACGCACTCGGACTGAATATCGTCCGCAGAGAAAAGGGAAAAAATATAATTACGGTCGGAGATGCGTATTTGCGGGAAACGTGTAAGCAACTCACTGCAATTGTCGGTGGGGAAACGAATAATGAAGAGGATATTTGTGCGGTACGGGGCAAAATCGAATTTATCCGCATGGCAAGCCAAGACAGTTACCGTAAATTCGAGCGCCTTGTAAAAGTGAAGACGGGAAGCTCGTTGCAGGCGATTTCAGAGAAACTATCGGATTGACGGGGCGTCGGTCGGATGGGCGTTTAATTGCTCGGAGATAAATAAAAAAACGACGCTTGTTTAAGTTGAGTGTAAAGCGGCTGAAACACCTATTGCAGTCTGCTCCTTTGGGGTGGAGGCGACAGGTATTTTTTGTATAAATAAAACCCACGGATAGTCCGCGGGTTCAAGAGTAGCTTATACATTTATATAAACAATTTGTCAAGATTGAAAAAGTCAGCGATTAAAATTGGGATTTTTGACAAAATATTCCATAATAATATCAGTATTTTTGTCAAAACACTGGAATAATTTATTGTATTTTTGTCAGAAGCGTGGTATATTTATGGGGCGAGACAGGTGGGAAAGACGTATATCGTGCGTTCCGTGCTATGCGGAATTCAACCTGATTCGAGATAAAAGCGCTTTGATCCACACCGCACGACTGAAGCCGATCTTATTTTAAAACTTTCGCTTCTCTCCGAAAAATCACTCGTTCCGTACAAAACAACCTTGTTTTTCGATGAAATTCAGGAATATCCCGAAATTGTGACAGCAATCAAATTTTTGGTTGAGGACGGGCGGTTCCGCTATATTTTAAGCGGGTCTCTCCTCGGCGTAGAGATCAAGAACATCAAGTCGGCGCCCGTCGGTTTTTTGCAATCGCTGACTAGGATTTTACGAAATACGAAATAGAACAAAAGCGGCTGTTCCTGACGCGCATCTACGACATGATCCCGGCCGAACTCAACGAAAAGAACAAGCGTTTCAACGTTTCCGATGTGGAGAAGGGCGCGCGTTACGACCGTATCAAGGACGATTTTCTTTGGCTGACCGCCGCCGGCGTTGCGATCCCTTGCTATAATGTCACGGAGCCCGTGCTGCCGCTTTCGCTGAACGAAAAAGCATCGCTTTTCAAACTTTTCCTGTCTGACGTGGGTCTTTTGACTACCATGTACGGCAAGGCGACGAAGCTGAGGATCGTGAACGGGGAAGCGGTCAACAAGGGCAGCATCTTCGAGAACGTGGTCGCGCAGGAGCTGATTGCACACGGATACGAAACGTATTATTATATCAGTAAAAAGTTCGGCGAGCTTGATCTCGTAATAGAGCATGGCGGGAACGTTCTTCCTGTTGAGGTCAAAAGCGGAAAAGATTATACCCGACATTCCGCACTTGCTAACGTGATGGGCGTTGCGGATTATCAAATTCCGGAAGCGATCGTTTTTTCGTCGGCAAATATCTCTGTAGACGGGAAGATCGTGTATTATCCCATTTATATGACAATGTTTTTGAATGAAGTAGTAGCAGGGGATTCTATTCTGCCGTTAGCAAAATTTTCGTTTTAAAAACTAATTAGAGTGCAAAAAGTCCGGCATGGATTCTTTCGTAACTTTGCACCCTTACTCTTCGAAAAATTGCCTAATTCAATGCAAAAACAGCCATAAAACCGGCTTTTTGGGCTATAAAACGCAAGAATGCAAGTAATGGTGCAAAATTCTCCTCTCTTAAAAAGTACCCACCTAAACTAGCTGGACGGGCAGGAGGTGCTCGTCGGCGTGCGGCTGAAATATCTGCGAGGGCTGTTGTTCTGGGAAGGCACCCTGTATATCGACCTCACGGGCGGCGAACGGCTCCCGCAGGAGCTGAGCTCCTTTTCACGGCTGGATCCCGCGGGCAGCGCCTCCATTGCAAACGTCCTCGCCCGACTGAACGAACTGCGGGCAGGCTTTGCGGACGACGTGTACAAGACGGAGTTTGTGCAGATCGTCTCTCTTGCGGGGGAAAGCGGCTTTTACGGCGCGCAGGGACAGGAAAACGAAGCACGGTAAACAGGGAAAACCCGCCCGCGGAAAAAAATTTTTTCTGAAAATATTTTTTCCGCGGCGGGGCGGAACGCCTTCCCCCGTCGGAAAGGGGCGCGCGTTTTTAAAAAACGGCAACGTATATGCAAAATCGTGTACATACGCGGCTGCAAGATGAGGGGGCGGAAAGGCTGCAAAAGCCTTTCCGCCCCTCTTTTTTATGACAGAATTTTCCGTATAATTATGCAACTTATTTGCAAATAGTTGACATTTACAGACGGTTGGATTATAATTATGCAAAACACGGCGGATCTTTCTGCCTTTAAAGCAGACAGAAAGAAAAACGGGCTTGCCCGTTTTTCTGCTTTTTCTGTTTCTATGGAAACGGATCCCTTTCCGAGGAATAAATCGGAATATTATACATTTTCTGCTGCGGCAGGGGACGGGAGATCGGCGGTGAATCTTTATGGAGGAGAACTATGAAAAACATCAGGCATCTGGCGATGACGGTATTCCTGAGTCTGCTGATGGTCTTGTCGCTGGGCTTTGTGCTCTTTGCGACGGCCGCCTGCGACAAACAGGATGCCGGCGAGACCCTCGACGGAACTTTTTATGCCGATGTGAACGGAGAAGAGTACACCTTCGATTTTGACGGCGCCTCTTTTACGTTCAACGTGGCGGGAAAGACCCTCACGGGTACATATCGCTATGACGGAACGACGCTGACTCTCACCGCAGAGGGAGAGGAAACCGTTACCGCAGTGTTCGAAGACGGCATGCTCAAACTGACCTACCAGGGCGTTACATACGATATGCTGCCCAGGACGGAATACACGGTCACGTATCAGTTGAACGGCGGCACGGGCGAAACGTCCGCGAAAGTCGTCAACGGCAGAACGCTTACCCGCCCCGCAGATCCTACGAAAGAGGGGTCCGTCTTTGTCGGCTGGTATGAGGACAGTGCATTCACGACCGTCTATACCTTCACAGAGCCCGTTACGGCGGATCTCACGCTGTATGCGCGCTTTGTCACCGATCCCGGCACGCAGGGCTTTGTCGTGTCCTATGAAACGGGTTCCGATTACACGGGCGAACCTATCGCGGACACCGAGACGGTCGGCGGACACGTCTATGCCAGCCAGTTGCCCGCGCTGCCCGCACAGAACGGCAAGGCGTTCCTCGGCTGGTGGATGAGCGACAGCCAGGATGCCGCCAAACTCACCGCTATGGTGAAAGACGGCCAGGCTCTGGACGAAAATACCACCCTGTACGCGGTCTGGGACAACGGCGCACCCGCCGTTTCCGTCACGTCCGAAGGCGTCAGCTGGCTTTCGATGGGCGTCAACGTCTCCTACACGGTCACCATCAAGGCGCCGGGCGGGGCGGCAACGTCTGTCAACGGACAGATCACAGGCGCCCTCTCGCAGGCGTTCGACTTCGCTTCCGCACAGGAAGGGGAATACACCGTCACGGTCACGGCAAGCGGCAAGACGACCACGGCTTATTATACCAATAAGGCGCTGGCGCGCGTTTCGCTGTTCAGCGTGGACGGCTTCAACCTCGCCTTCAACGCGGTCGAAGGCGCAGAATATTACCTCGTCAGCTACGAATGCGGCACGGTCGGCCATACGCACGATTCCGTCCGCACGGATACCAATACATACGACTTCTCCGATTGCGACATGAAGCAGGGGGGCATCTCCTTCGTCGTGCAGGCGGTCGCGGAAGGCTATGTGACTTCCACCTCTGCGCCCTACGTGTTCGAGCGCCATCTCGATCAGGCGGCCAACCTTTCCGTCAACAAGGAGACGGACGTCCTCACCTGGGATGCGGTGGAAAACGCACAGTATTATATGGTCACGGTGAAAGTCGGCGATCAGACCTTCAGCGTGAGAACGGAAGAAGCAACTCTCGCCCTGCAGTCCTACTACGGCGATCTGCAGATCGGCGTCGTCGCATACGCGTTCGGCTACAATCCCTCCGCAGAGGGCAGCGTGCAGTACGCGAAGACCAGGCTTGCCACCCCCGCCAACATCAGCACGTCCGGGGATACCATTCGCTGGGATGCGGTGGAAGGCGCGGCCAAATATATCGTCACCATCGGCGACGAGCAGTTTGAAGTGACGGAAAACTCCTTCCGTCCCGACGAGGAAGACCTCGCCGCTGTGGATTCCGAATTCACGGTCACCGTTCAGGCGATCGCCGCAGATGCTGCCAACAACTCCTTTGCAGGTACGGCGACCCTGTCCCGCAAGCTGACCAACCTTGCGTACAGCAACGGCGTGCTGAGCTGGAACCCCGTTCTCGGCGTTTCGCAGTACGGCGTGCGCGTCAACGGCGGGGAAGAGGCGCTCGTGGAAGGGGCAAGCGCTCCCGTCACGCTCACGCAGGCGGGCGAAAACGTTCTCTCCGTCCGCTACTATACGGGCAGCGAAGCGAGCGATTGGATCGACGTCACCGTCAACGCATCCGTCACGGTCACGCTGAACACCAACACCGGCGCATCCGCTACGGAATCTTACAGATATTTTGTCGCAGGCGACAAGATCCAGCTTTCTGCGGAGGAAAGCCGCCTCGGCTACACTTTCAACGGCTGGTTCACCGCCGCCAACGGCGGACAGAAAGTGGAGAGCGGCACTGTTTCCGCCACGGCAAACGTGACGTATTATGCACAGTGGACCGCCAACACCTACACGGTCACCCTCGCCGTGACCGAGAGCGAAGGCTACTTTGAAAACGGTGCGGAACACGTCTACAGCATGCAGGTGGACGTCACGTTCGGCAGCGCGTTCTCCTTCCCCGTTCCGTTCAGTGCGGACGGCACCCGCGCCTTCTACGGCTGGTACAGCGAATTCGGCGGCACGGGCATCCAGTACACCGATCCTGAAGGCGCAAGCCTTGCGGGCCGCGTGTGGAACCTCGCTTCCGATCAGACCTTCTACGTCAGATGGGTGGAGGCGTTCACCTATACGATGATCGCCAACCCGCTCAACCCTTCGGAAAGGGCTTATTCCATTTCGCAGGGCCAGGGCATCGGCTACCTGACCAGGGTCACCGTTCCCGCCCTCTACAACGGTCTGCCCGTCACCACCATCGAGGGCAGCTGCTTTGCCGATTGCGCAAAACTTGTCACCATCAACATTCCTGACAGCATCGTTTCCGTCTTCACGGGCAACGAAGGCTCCAACAGCACGGGTTCCGCGTTCTACCGCTGCTCCGCGCTGACCGAGATCAACGTATACGATGCTTCCGCTTCCTTCACGGGAAATTACGAAAAGTTCTATTCCTCCCATGACGGAATGCTCATCTACGACAACCCTTACGGCGCTGTCGAACTGAGCTACGTTCCGATCGGCATCACGGGCGAAGTGACCATTCCCGATACGGTGCAGACCATTCCTCTCAACGTATTCAGGAGCACGAACGTCACCCTCATCAACGTTCCTGCCAGCGTGACGAGCATCGGCGAGCACGCTTTCTACAGCTCCAAGATCGTGGAAGTCAACTTCCTGCCCGCAGCGGAAGGGGAGACGGCGCAGCCGCTCACCATCGGCAGCGAGGCGTTCCTGAATTCCAAGATCGTGGAGATCACCCTCCCTGCCCGCCTGACGAGCTTCAATACGGACATCTTCACTTCCTGTAACTATCTGGAAAAAGTCCACGTCGAAAAGGCGGAAAACAGCGTATATACGTCTGAGGACGGCGTGGTGTTTACGGACAAGGGCGCAACGCTGTACTATTGCCCTGCGGGCAGAACGGGCGTCTATACCGTCGGTTCTTCCGTCACGGCCATCGGCGACCGCGCATTCTACCGCTGCACGGATCTGGAAGGCATCGTCATCCCCGGCAACGTGTCCACGATCGGCACGGAAGCCTTCTACGGCTGCTCGGGTCTGAAGAGCATCACTTTCCAGGGCAAAGCCAAGGATCCCGCCCTCACCATTGAGGAGTATGCGTTCTATTCCTGCTCCGGAATCAAACAGCTCACCCTGCCCGAAAACCTGAAAGTTCTCGGCGCATACGCATTCGGCAACATCTCCGGCCTGACGACCGTCACCGTGGAAACGGCCATTGCGGAAATCGAATACAGCAACGGCGCCTTCGCTTCCGAAGCGGGCACCACCTATGTCAAGAAGCTGATCCTCGGGCCCAACGTCGCCCTGTTCGACGTCAACGGCGTGTTCGGTTCCACCAGCCTCACGAGTGTGGACGTGGATCCCAGCAACCCCAACTATGAATCGGAAGACGGCGTTCTGTTCAACAAGGGTAAGACGCGTATCGTCTATTACCCCAGCGGCAGGCCGGGCAGCTACGTCCTCCCCGAAACCGTTGAGGAGATCGGCGCAAACGTCTTCTTCAACAACGATAACCTGACGTCCATCACGTTCGGCGCGAAGATCTCCACCATCGGCGACAGCGCGTTTGAAGGATGCGATCTGCTGGAAGCCATCATCTTCACGGACAGTACCGGCTCGCTTACCATCGGCAAGAAGGCGTTCTTCGACTGCACGGGTCTCACTACAGTCACCCTTCCCACAGGCAAGGATTCCATCGTCATCGGCGACGAAGCGTTTGCAAGCTGCATTAAACTGGCAAGCATCAACTTCCCGGAGGGCGTCACCTCCATCGGCCATGCGGCGTTCAACTACTGCAAAGGTCTGACGGAAATCAGTCTGCCCGCATCGCTGGAGAGCCTGGCTTTCTACTCCACGAGTTACGAGTACACGCCTGTGTTCGGCGGTACGGCAAGCAGCTGGGAGCCTGAATCGGTCGCAGCAGCCGGCACGGACAACATCGACGCGTTCAACTACTGCGTCCTGCTCGCCAACATCACGGTTGCGGAGGGCAACACGCATTACGGCGCGATCGACGGCGTCCTGTACGGCAAAAATGCGGAAACGGGCGCTCTCGAAACTCTGTACTTCTCGCCTATTTCCAACGTGGGCGTGTCCAATAAGGTCACCATTCCCGCAACGGTCAAAGAGGTCAAAGACAGGGCGTTCTACAGCAATCAGTACATCAAGGCGGTCGACTTTGAAGAGCGCGAAGCTTCTTCTTCCATCACCTTCGGCAGCGAGATCTTCTCCAGCGCCGGCGCGCTCGAATCGGTCAGCCTGCCTGCAGGTGTCACCGAGATCCCCGATTACATGTTCAGAGGGGCGTCCCTGAAGAGCATCTTCATCCCCAACACGGTCACCCGCATCGGGGAGGGCGCTTTCTTCGCCTGCTCCACTTTGGAAGAAGTTCTCTTTGAAGAGGGCGGCACGGCTCCTCTGGTCATCGCAGACGGTACGAGCGAAAGCTTCGGTTCCGGCGGCAGCTCCTCGTACACCAATTATTATGGCGCCTTTGCCGGCTGCACCAGCCTCAAGGAGATCGAATTCCCCGAGCGTACCACCGAAATCGGCAACTACGCTTTCTACAAATCCTCGTCTTCGTATAGCGACGGCGGCACCGTCGGCTCCGGTCTCGTCAGCGTGGTCATCCCTTCCACGGTCACCCGCATCGGCCAGCGCGCCTTCTCTGTTTCCACTCTGCAGAACGTCACGTTCACGGCAGGCACTTCCGGCGCCATGGCCATCGAAAAATATGCTTTCTATAGAGCATCGATCATCAACCTCGTCATGTCCGACACGGTAGCGACCATCGGCGACTACGCCTTCCAGGATAACGAAGACCTGGTCACGGTCAGCCTGCCTGCAAGCCTGACGTCCATCGGCGCAAGCGCATTCAACCTCTGCGATTCGCTCACCTCGGTCACTTTTGCCGAGAACGGCAAGCTGCAGACCATCGGCACCGGCGCATTCAGCAACGACACTCTGCTCACGTCGGCCAACCTTGAAAACTGCACCTCCATTACGGAGATCGGCGGCAGCGCATTCAAGTCGACGGGACTTACCAAAGTTGTCCTGCCTGCAAGCGTCACCACCGTCGGAGCGAGCGCATTCTCCGACTGTGCATCCCTGACGTCCGTAGAATTCCTCACCGCCGCGGCGGAAGAGGGCGCGGAACCCAAGAGCAATCTGCAGTCCATCGGCAACCTCGCGTTTGCAAGGACGGCGCTCACGCTGATCGAGTTCCCTGAAAGCAATTCCAACATCACGTTGGGCGACTATCTGTTCTCTGCCTGCAACACGCTGACAGACGTCCACCTCTCCACGAGCATCGTGGATATCGGCAGTGCGTTCACGCAGTGTATGTCCATCAACACCATTTCCGTGGCGGCGGGCAACAAGAACTATAAGGGTCACGAAACGGATCCTCTGCTCCTCAACGTCGAAGGTACCACCATCGTCCTCGCCTACGGCCCCGTCACCGAAGAGGGCAGCTCGGGCGAATACACCCTCCCCGAAGGGCTCCAGGTCATCGGCGAAAGCGCCTTTGCCGGACAGAACGGTATCAGAAAACTCATCATCCCTGCCAGCGTTACGGTCATCGAAGCGAGTGCGTTCGAGTTCTGCCGCTCGCTGGAAACGGTCGAATTTGCAGAGGGCAGCCTGCTCACCGAAATCGGCAAGAACGCCTTCAGCGATTGCTATTCCCTCAAGAGCATCAACCTTCCCGAAGGTCTTGCCGCTATGGGTATGTACGCATTCCAGAACAACATTTCCCTGAAAGAAATCGTTCTTCCTTCCACCCTTTCCAACATCGGCAACTACGCGTTCAAAAACTGCGTGGCGCTGGAAAAGGTCAACGTTCCTGTGCTCGTTTCTGCCACCGGTTATACCGCATCAAGTCTGTTCCAGGGTTGCACCTCGCTCAAAGACGTCACCTTCAGCGAAGATACGTATTGGATTCCCAGTACTATTTTTGACGGTTGCACCGCGCTGACGACGGTCACTTTCCCTGCAACGATCACCGAGATCTCCAACGCAAACAAGATGTTCAAAAACAGCGGCCTGCAGAGCATCGATCTCGGCGGTCTCACGGAGATCCCCAACTACATGTTCTGCGACAGCAAAGAACTGACGACGGTCAACCTCAGCAAGATCACGACGATCGGCACGTACGCGTTCCAGAACTGCGCAAAACTTGTAAACGTCGATCTGTCCAAGGTTCTTTCCATCGGCAACTATGCGTTCAGCGGCTGCTCCGCTCTGGAAGAGGCAGATCTCTCCAACGCCACTACGTTGGGTACGTATGTATTCCGCAATAACGTTGCCCTCAAGCACGTCACGTTCAACGATGCGCTCGCATCCATCGGCAACTATGCGTTCAGCGGCTGCACGCTGCTCGACACCATCGACGTGGTCGACCTCACGATGGGGGAGAACACGAACAATGAAGCGGGCATTGCCACGCTTCCCGGCTCGCTGAATTCCATCGGTGCCTATGCTTTCCAGCAGACGGCGATCCGCGAAATCACCATTCCCCGCTCCATCAAGAAGCTGTCCAGCTCCATCAGCGATACTACCGCTTCTTCCAGCGCGAATGTGTTCAGCGGATGTATGCAGTTGGAAAAAGTCATCCTGCATGACGAACTGACGGTCATCGGCGGCAATACGTTCAGCAAGTGCGGCAGCCTTACCACCGTCCGGTACGTCAACTCCCAGGGCGAAATCGTCGGAAAAGAGGGCGAAGTCACGCTCCCCGAAAGCCTTACCGTTCTCGGCAACCAGGCGTTCGGCAGCGGCAGGGGCACCAGCACTACCGCGGATGAAGGCGAAGTCGGCGCAGCGTTCACAAAGGTCACGGTGCCTGAATCCGTCAAGTACTTCGGCTCCTACGCTTTCCAGGATTGCGCACTGCTCGAAGAGGCCATCGTCCTGACTTCCGCGTCGAGACACGGCACGTCTTCCACCAGCTATGCGGTGTATACGTTCGACGGCTGCACTTCGCTCAAGAGGATCGTGTTCAACGACGGCGTCACGGCGTTCGGGTACGGTGTGTTCAGAAACTGCACCTCCCTCTCTACGATCGACGTTTACACTCCCGACGACGGAAAGATCACGGAAAATGAAGCAGGCGTCGCAGTTCTGCCTTCCGCGCTCGCTTATCTCGATTACAATGTATTTATGAACACGGCGTTCCGCCAGGTCACCATCCCCAGAGGGATCACGAAACTCACTTCCAAAATCACAAGTGTTTCTACAAGCTGCTCCGCGTTCAGCGGATGCACGCAGCTGGAAACGGTCATCCTGCATGACGCGCTCCAGATGATCGGCAAAGAGACGTTCCTCAACTGCAGCTCGCTCAGGACGATCATGTATCTGACGGAGGACGGCACTCTGGTAGGCGAAGGCGAAGAGGGAGTCGGCGTTGCAAATCTCCCTGGCAGCCTCACCATGATCGGCGACAACGCGTTCAACAACACCGCGATCGAAAAGGTCATCATTCCCGAATCCGTTGCAAAGATCGGCGACGGTTCGTTCAGCAACTGCGCATCTCTCAAGGAAGTGCAGTACCTTACGTCGTCCGTCCGTTACAACACGGCTACGTCCAACTATGCAACAAATGTATTTGAAAACGACACGGCTCTGAGCAAGGTCGTTCTCAACAGCGAGATCACCTATCTGCCCGACAGCTACTTCCTCGGCTGCTCGTCGCTCACTACCATCCTGCTGTACAATCCTGCGGACAAGACGACGACCGGCAACGAGGGCGAAGCGCTTCTGCCTCAGTCTCTTACCGAGCTTGCACAGAACGTGTTCAAGGGATGCAGCTCCATCACGAAGATGATCCTGCCTGCAACTCTGGAGACCATCGGCACGGGCGTGTTCAACGGCATGAAGGGGCTTACCTCTCTCGAACTGCCCGAAGGTCTGACGAGTGTCGGTGCGGATGCCTTCTACAATACGGGTCTGACGGAAATCGAGGTTCCCGCTTCTGTCACCAGCATCGGCGACAACGCGTTCAACGGCCTCACCGTTACCGTTGCGGAGGGCAACCAGTCCTTTGCTGCGATGAACGGTATTCTCATGACTGTGACGGGTACTGTTCTGAGCGTTCCCAAGGATATCACGGGTATCGGCGGCGAATTCACCGTCCCCGAAGAGGTAACGAGCATCAACGGCTACGCCCTCAACGGCATCACGGGGATCACGCATCTGACCATCAGCACGGATCAGCTTTCCGATTACTCCTTGGCTTACTTCCATGGTGACGTTACGGTCACGCTGGGCGAGTCCAAAACTTTGGCCTCGTACGCATTCGGTAACTATAGAGGTACTGCGGTCACCCTGCCCGAAGGGCTGGAGGCCATCGGCGACCATGCTTTCTACGGTGCAACCAATATGGTAAGCGTCAGCATTCCCGATACGGTCAACAAGATAGACGCACAGATCTTCAGGGATTGCACTTCGCTCAAGAGCGTGGTCATTCCCGAAGGTGTTGAAGAGCTCGGCGGCTACACGTTCAATAACAATACGTCGCTCACAAGCGTCACCCTGCCTTCCACGCTCAAGGTCATGGGCAACTACGAATTTGCAAACTGCACGTCGCTCACGTCCATCGTCCTGCCTGAAGGCCTCCAGGAGTTCGGTACGTATCTGTTCCAGAACTGCACGGCGCTTGAAGAAGTGACCATCCTTTCGTTTACGGAGACGACCAACTTCAGCAGCTCGTCCAAGCCGTTCAACGGCTGCACGGCGCTCAAGAAGGTCATCCTCGGAGACGGCGTCACCGCGATCCCCGGCTATCTGTTCCATGAAATGGCAGATCTTACGGAAATTCAGCTTCCCGCCGGCGTAACGTTCATCGGCAACTATGCGTTCAGGTCCAGCGGACTCAAGTCCATCGTCATTCCTGCGACGGCAACTTCCATCGGCACGTACGTGTTTGCGGACTGCACGGCTCTGGAAACGGTGTACATCCCCGAAACGCTCGCGTCCATCGGCAACGATGCGTTCCTCAACTGCACGTCGCTCAAGACCATCTACACCTACCGCCTCAACGAGGAAGGCGAGATGGAATACGTCAATTCCTTCGGCGAAGGCGTTGCGGATCTGTCCTGCGTCACAAGCCTCGGCACCAGCGTGTTTGAAAACTGCACGGCTCTGACGGGTGTTCAGCTCTCGGATACGTACGAGAAATTCGGCGACAGCGTGTTCACGGGCAGCGGCCTGAAGAGCGTCACCGTTCCCGGCGGGTTGGGAATCCTCTACGAAGAAGCGTTCATGAACTGCACCTCTTTGGAAACGGTCGTCATCGGCGAGGGCATCACGGAACTGGAGACCAGCGTATTCAAGGGCTGCACGGCGCTCAAGAGCGTCACCCTGCCTGAGTCGCTCGTCGAAATCGGCAGCAGCAGCTTCAACGGCTGCACGTCGGTCGAGGAGATCGTCATCCCCGCAAGCGTCACGTCCATCATGGCCTCCGCGTTTGCAGGCTGGACGGCAGAGCAGACGATCACCGCTTACGTTTACGCGCTCGACTCCGCTTGCGCCTGGAACACCAGCTGGGTAACCGGTTGCCTGGCAACGATGAACTTCGTCGTTCTCTATTCCTATGAGAACGACGCGGAAGTTGCCGCATAATTATGCGGTCATCTGTAATAGTATAACAGAAAATTATACCTGCTATAAGCAGGAATAGGGGAAACAGGCCTGAAAAAAAAGGCCTGTTTTTCTTTATTTAGTCATTATTGCTTTACATTCTGAAAAAATTAGAGTATAATGTGGTATACTCGGATGAAAGAAAAATAGGAGGAAAGAGTATGAATGAAATTTTACATTTATACAAAAAGCGTCTCGTCAAAGAAGCGGTTATCAGATCTCTGATCTGCGGGCTGGTTGCGGCGCTGGCTGCCCTTGCGGTCTGCTCCGTGGTTTTCTGGTTTACCGATTTCAAACTCGTTTGGATCGGGGCGATCGCTTTCGTCGCCGTTCTCGGCGGCGCTACGCCCATCTTTTACTTTGCGCACTTCCGTCCCACGGATATGCAGACGGCAAAGCGCATCGATAAAGCGATGGGGCTGGATGAAAGAATGGTCACCCTGCTCGAATTTAAAGACAGCCAGGAAACGCTCGCCTGCGCACAGCGCGCGAATACCGTTTCCGTGCTGCGCAATTTCGGCACTTCGGGTGCCAAGAGGATCGCGCTGAAAGTATTCAGTGCGGCGCTGGTCGTATCGCTGAGTGCGGTCGCGGTGCTGGGCCTGGGGACGACCACCGTCTCTGCGCTCGCCGCTGCGGACGTTCTGCCCAGCGGAGCGGATCTGCTCCGCGGAGAGGAGGCTCTGCCCACCGCGTACACCATCCGGTACACGGTCCAGGGCGAAGGGATCATCTTCGGCGTGAACAGTGAAACGGACGAATCGGGCGCCGTCGTCTATACGCAGACGGTTCTCGCGGGCGAGAATGCAAAAGCCGTATGGGCGATCCCCGGCGAAAAGGAAGGAGAAGAGTACTTCTTTGCCGGCTGGTCTGACGGTTCGGGCGATCCTTACCGCGCTGACAAAGCAATTTCCGAGGATCTGTTCCTCGTAGCTACGTTCCTGCCCATCGACGGCTCGGAGTTCGAGCCGGAAACGGATATGACCGACCAGTTCCCCGGCCTTCTGCCCAATGACGATGACGGCAACGGTATCCCTACACCCGGCGATCCCAGCGACAACGACGGCAAGGAAGAGGACGAAGGCGACGGTGACGGCAGCGGCGACAGCAACGAGGGCGGCGGCAGCTCCAATCCCGCCTACCAGGTCAACGACGGCAAGACCGATTACGGCGGGTCGAACTATGAAAACGCAAACGCTGAAGCGCAGGGCGAATCCGAGGGTCTGCCCGGCGACCTTGCGGGGATCATCGGAGATTATTCGGATATCATCGGCAGATAATTGAAAGGAGACAGGAATACATTCCATATGGTTACGGAAAAGAGCATCGAACAGTTTTGCAAGCAATGCAATCGTATTTTCAAAGAGATTTCGCGCGACGTCGTCGGACAGCAGGAAGTTGTGCAGGACGCAGTCGTCGCGATGATCGCGGGCGGCAACATCCTTCTCGAAGGCGTGCCGGGCGTCGGTAAAACGCGTCTGGTGCGTTCGCTGGGCAGGGTATTCAACCTTCCCTTCTCGCGTATCCAGTTCACCCCCGACCTGATGCCGGCGGACGTGACGGGTACCAACATCATCGTCAAAAACGAAAAGGGGGATTCGGAATTCCGTTTCCAGCCCGGCCCCGTGTTCAGCAACATCGTGCTTGCCGACGAAATCAACCGTGCCACCCCTAAAACGCAGTCCGCATTGCTGGAAGCGATGCAGGAACATACGGTCACGGTCATGGGCGTTTCGCGTAAGCTGGAAGAACCTTTCTTCGTGCTTGCCACGCAGAACCCCATCGAGCAGGACGGTACATATCCGCTTCCCGAAGCGCAGATGGACCGCTTCATGTTCAAGGTCAACGTGCCTAACCCGAGCATCGACGAACTGGTACAGATCGTCGACATGACGCAGAAAACGATGGCGGAAGTTGCCGAATGCGCCTGCACCAAGGAAGAGCTCATGCAGATGCGCGAGACGGCAAACCAGATCCCCGTCGCCAAGGAAGTGCTCAGGTACACGATGATCCTCATTTCCGCAACCCACCCGGACGGCGAATGCGCCTCCGAAACGGCAAAGAAATACGTCAGGATGGGAGCCAGCCCCCGTGCGGGGCAGGCCCTCATCTCGGCGGCAAAGGTCATGGCGCTCATCAAGGGCAGGCTCAACGTCGCGTATGCGGACATCAACGAGCTCGCGCTGCCCGTTCTTCGCCACAGGATCAAGCTGAATTTCGAGGCGATCGCCGAGCGCATTTCCCCGGACGAGATCATCCGCAGGATCGTGCAGGAAGTCAGCAGCAAATACCAGGGTAAAAATTAAAGCGGATACGGCTTTCTCATGAAAAACAAATACTTGAACGACCGGTTTTTCAGCCGGCTGGAAGCGTTGGCCTTCAATCTCAGGTCAAACCTTGCGGGCTATTTCGGCGGAAAACACCTTGTCAATACCTACGGGCAGACGGTGGAGTTTGCCGATTACAGGGAATACCAGTTGGGCGACGACATCCGCCGCATCGACTGGAACCTGTACAGCCGATTTGAAAAACATTTTTTAAAACTGTTCACAGACGAACGCCAGATGCAGGTCCAGATTTTTCTGGACTGTTCGGCGTCTATGGGCAAAGAGAATCCGAAGAAGGGCGCCTACGCCGTGGCAGCAGCCGCGGCGATGGGCTTTCTTGCCGTTCATAACATGGACAAGGTGACGTTCAACCTGATGAAGGGCGAACGCTCGGAAAACCCCTTCGGCACCATCGTCGGTAAAAACTCGTTTTACCGCGCGATCGGCTCGCTCAACGATTTATATTTTGACGGTAGCACGGACATCGAAAAGTGCGTGACGAGCTGTCCGGATACAGGCACCAAAAACGGCCTGACTCTCATCATTTCAGACTTTTTTACCGATTCCGACTGGAAAAAAGCGGTCAGTTATCTCTCTTACAAGCGGCGCCAGGTCATGCTTTTGCAGGTGCTTGCGCCTGAGGAGATCGACCCCGCCTATACCGGCAGGGTGAACCTGATCGATTCCGAAGCGGATTCTGTCGAAGATCCGAGGAATATGAAGATCCGTATCAATTCCTCGCTGCAAAAAGCATATCAAGAGGCACTCGCAGGGCTGAAAGAGGACCTGCGCAGTTTTTGTATGAAATGGAATGCAGATTTTATCTCCGTTTCCACCGCCCAACCCATCGAACGGGTGCTGTTTGCAGAGTTTTTTAAGACGGGGATACTTTCATGACATTTTTGATACCTTTGGGGTTGTTGGCGTTTCTCTCTGTCGCGGCACTCATCATCATCTACATCATCAAGGCCAACTACCAGCAACAACATATTTCCAGTACGTATGTCTGGGCGCTCAGCCTGAAACTGAAAAAGAAGCGCCTGCCCGTCAGCAAACTCCGCAACATTTTGCTGATCGTGTGCCAGGTGCTCTTTCTTGCCGCCTGCTCGTTTGCGGTGGCGCAGCCCTCGCTCATCACCCGCGCCGCCGTTACCGAACGCGAAGTCATCGCCGTCATCGATTCCTCGGCGAGTATGCGCGCGGGCCTGGACGGCGAAACGCGCTTTTCCAGGGCGGTGGAGCAGGTCTCTCAGCTTTCCGAGGAGGTGTTCGGCCAGGGCGGCTACGTCAGCATTTTCGTGGCAGGCCCCGAACCCACCGTTCTCGCCGAGCGCGTCACCAATTCTTCCGCGCAGCTCGTCCGCGACAAGCTGAGCGGGCTCCTCACTTCGGACGAATGTTCCTACGGCACGTCGGACGTCAATGCGGCGATGCGCCTTTGCGAAAACGTCATCCGTGAAAACGCAAACGCGGAGCTGTATCTGTATACCGATACGCAGTATTCTTACATACCTTCCAAAGTCAAAGTCGTCGACGTCGCGGAGGACGGCGAGTGGAATGCGGGCATCCTCAACGCGTACACCGTGGTGGAGGACAACTATTATTCCCTCTTCGTGGAAGTGGCCAGCTACGGCAGGGACGGCAACGTCTCGCTGCGCGCGCAGGTGCACGACGTCAACGCGGAAGAGCAGGAAGGGGATACCTCCAGGACGGTGGAGCTGAGCGCACAAGTCCCGTGCAGACAGGACAAGACGATCACCGTCATTTTCCGTTCGGGTAACCTGAAACCGGAAGATTACGAGCTCAACGACGAAAACATTCTCTTTGTCGCCATCGAGCAGGGCGACCGCTTCTATTCTTACAGCGACATCAACATTGTTCTGGACGGCGGGGATTCCTTCACCCAGGACGATTCTTTCTCCATCTACGACGGAAAGAAAGAGGTTTTGAAAGTCCAGTACAGTTCGCCTACGCCCAACAACTTCGTCAACGGTATTCTGGGCGCCATGGCCAACTATTACCGCACGGAAAAGAACGTGTGGGACGTGCAGATCACCGAAGTACACGACGATCCCGCCACGGAAGGGTTCGACCTGTACATTTTCGAGCACGCCATGCCGGACGTCATGCCTACGGACGGCGTCGTCATCCTCTGGGATCTCGACAAGGCGCCCGGGGATTCGGGCCTGACGCTGGGCGACGTCGTCGACGTCAGTGCCAGCGGCACGCAGCTGTACCTCACGCAGGAAAGAGACGATCCGCTTCTTGAAAACGTTTCGGCGGACAAGATCTACGTGACGCGTTACACTACGTTCCTCAACTACGATCCCGCCATGTACGAAGTGCTGCTCAGCTGCGACAGGCAGCCCATGCTCCTCGCGCAAAACTCGGGGAACAGAAAGGTGCTCGTCCTGCCGTTCAGCGTTCACTATTCCAACTTTGCCATGCGGTTCAAGGACATCAGCGCGCTCTTTTACAACCTGTTCGAGCAGTGGATCCCCTGCACGGTGGTCGGCAACGCCTTCTCCGTGTACGAGGACGTCACGCTCAACGCGCGCGGGCAGCAGCTCACCGTGTCCAACACCTATACGGGCGAATCCGAAGTGGTTTTAAACGAATTCCCCGCCACGCTCAGGCTGGACGTTCCCGGCACGTACTCTCTCGTGCAGATCACGGACTTCGGCGAGCAGATCGAGCAGAGGATCTATGCCAAGATCCCCTCGGCGGAGAGCAATATCTTTGCGCAGGCGGATTCCTTCCGCAATCCTTTCCTGGTGGAGTCCCTGGGCAACGAGTACAAAAGTCTGATCTTTTACATCGCCATCGCGCTGTGCGCGCTCGCCTTTGTCGAGTGGATCCTGCATTCGCGCGAGTATCTGTAACGGGGGAAGAAGGAGAAAAAGAGTATGTCGAATTTTCCCATTCAATTTACCACCCCTTGGCTGTTGCTTCTCATCATCCCGCTGGTAGGGGTGGGACTGCTGCTGTATTTCCTCAGCAATAAAAAGTACCGCCGCACGAGAAACCGCATCATCTCGCTCGTCCTGCATTGCCTGGTCAGCGTGCTGTGCGTGTTTGTCCTTTCGGGCGTATATATCCGCTACGACATCTCCAACGAGGCCAACGAAGTGCTCTTTGTCGTGGACGTCTCCGATTCGGGCGTAAATTCCGAGCAGACGCGCGACGATTTTATGAAGGCGGCTCTGGAGACGGGCGCCTGGTACGAAGGCTACAAAGTGGGCGTCGTCACCTTCGGGTTCGACCAGAGGTACGCCGTTCCGCTGACGGACGACGTGGACAGCGTGTACGATGAGTACATGGCGGCGCGCCTGCCTTCCGAGACAGGCGGCACGGACATCGCTTCCGCGCTGACGTATGCGTCCAAGCTGTTTACCGAAAACGCGTCCGCCAAGATCGTGCTCGTCACCGACGGCAAGGAAACGGACAACGCGGCCGAAGAGGTCATCCAGTCCGTCACGGCGCGCGGCATCCTGGTGGATACCGCGTACATCCCTTCCTCTTTCGGGCTCGAAGAGGGCGGCGACGTGCAGGTGCTCGGCGTCGAGTATCCCGAGTACCACCTCAACCCCAACGATCAGTTCACGCTGGGCGTCACGCTGTACAGCAACGCCGACAAGGGCATTTCCGTGTCCGTCAGCGACAACGGCGAACCCCGCACCTCCGTCCAGTACGGCATGGAGACGGGTACGCACACGGTGGAAATTCCCTTCTCCTTTACGAAAGAAGGCTTCCACAAGGTGGACGTTCAGATCGAGTCTCAGGGAGATCTCATCGAACAGAACAATACTTACTGTTCCTATTATTATCTGGAAAAGTTTGACCGCATCCTCATTCTCGAAAGCAAGAAAGGGGAATCGGAAGCGCTGGCCGCTCTGCTGAGCACGACAGATCCCGAAACGGAAGAAGCAATGTATCAGGTGACCGTTCTCAACCTATACGATGCGGACGACGTTCTGCCGCAGACCACCGCAGAACTGTGCGCGTACGATCAGGTCATTCTCAACAACGTTGCAAACAAGGACCTGCCTTCCGGGTTCATCGACATCCTGTATTCGTATGTCAACGATTTCGGCGGCGGAATGCTCACTCTGGGCGGCACGGACGAAAAAGGCAACAACAACGCGTACAACCGCAGCGATATGTACGGCACCACGTACCAGTCCATGCTTCCCGTGGAGATCATCAACTATACCCCTCCCGTGGCGGTCATGATCATCATCGACGCCTCCGGTTCGATGGGTACGGAATTCGGCAACGGCGAATCCATGCTCTCCTGGGCGAGGGCGGGCGCAGCTGCCTGCCTGGACAGCCTCAGCGAGCGCGACTACATCGGCGTCATGGCGCTCAATTCCATGTACGACCTCGTTCTCCCGCTCACGCGGCGCACGCAGGATTCCACCATCCGCGCGGCGATCAGCTCGATCGACGAGACGGGCGGCGGCACCATTTTCTCGGAAGCCATCAACCGTGCGGGCACCATGCTCAAGGCGCAGACGGACGTCGCGCGCCGCCACATCATCATCGTCACGGACGGCGGCGTCTCGGGCGGCGACAGCGAGTATCTGGAAAGGATCGAGAGCCTGAATAAGGACGGAGTCACTCTCTCCGTCGTCGGCATCGGCGTAGAGCCGGGCAGCTCCACGGCGGAAGAGATGCAGCAAGCCTGCGACGCCGGCAAGGGCAGGCTGCATACCGTCACCAACAGCGACGACCTCATCCTCGAAATGCGCGAGGACCTCAATGCTCCCGACATCAAGGACGTCAACGAGTACGAAAACGGGTTCACACCTACGGCATACGCGCTCAATTCCACGCTGTTCAGCGGCATCACGCTGGGCGAAAACGGCGCGTTCCCCGCGATTTTGGGCGGATTTTTCGGCAGCAAGGTCAGGGATACGGACTATCTCGTCCTGGCGGGCGACTTCACCGTTCCGCTGTACGCGCAGTGGAAATTCGGCGAAGGCACGGTGGGCAGCTTTATGTGCGACCTCACCGGCGGAAAATGGTCCTCTTCGTTCATGACCGATCCGGACGGTATGCAATTTATTCTTAACATGGTCAGCGCGCTGATGCCCGTCACGGACATCGAGCCAATCCCCGTCACGGTGGAGATGGACCGCGAAAACTTCCTCGGCGAACTCAGCATCCCTTCCCGTCCGGAAGAGGGCGTCACCGTCAACGGAAAGATCGAATCGGTCGGCGAAAAGAGTACGTTCAGCCTCGACCTCAATACGGGGGAGGGGGCGGACGAGGACTGCTACGTCACCTCCATGCTCACCGCGGCAAACGATTACAGCCGCTGCAGCTTTGTCATCAAGCGTGCGGGCGTGTACAGCCTCATCCTTGAAGTCTGCGACGAGAACGGAGAAATCCTCTATACCTACCAGTCCTATTTCAGTTTTTCCTATTCGAGGGAGTTCGATCCCTCTTACGATACGGCGCGGCCCGACCTCGAAGCCTATCTTGCAAGCCTCGCGGAGAAGGGCGGCGGCCAGAGCATCACGGACATGGAGAACCCCAACTCGATCTACGAAAACTTCATTCCCACGCTGGAAAGGACGTACGATCCCACGCTGATCCTCCTCATTGCCGCGATCTTGCTCTTCCTGCTCGACGTCATGGTGCGCAAGTTCAAGTTCAAGTGGATCCACGAGCTCGTGCGCGAACATAAGATGAAAAAGGCAAACCGGCAGATGGCTGCGTCTCTGGCAGGGAAAGGCGCGGAACAAAATGTCACACCCCCTGCATCGACAAGGTAAAATCATGAAAAAGACCTTAACGACCGTGTTTCTGGCGCTGTTGCTCGTGTTCGTCACCGCCTATTCGGCGGCGTGTTCCAAGCAGCCGCTGGAAACTCCCCAGAACATCGTCATAGACGATTCTTACAGAATGACGTGGGAAGACGTGGAAAATTCCCGCGGGTATACCGTTGCCATCACCTATCCTTCGGGCGAAACGGACGAGGAAGTGGCGCGCCGCGCCAACTACTCTCTGGAATCGCTGGAGATGGGCGACTACGAGATCAGGGTCAAGGCCGTCGGCGACAAGGGGTTTGCCGATTCTCCCTGGTCGGACACCATCTATTTCCACAGAGATTACGAAAACGGCTGTTTCTATCAGAAAACGGCGGACGGCATGGCGTACACGCTCACCAGCTACGGCACCGCAACGGGCGACGTGGACGTGGGCGATACCTACCGCGGCAAGCCCGTGGTGGCCATCGGGGACGCCGCGTTCCGCAGCAGCCGCGTGACGGGCGTCACCATCGGCAACAACGTCACGACCATCGGCGACAACGCCTTTTACGGCTGTGCGCAGATGAAGTACGTCAAGATCCCGGAATCGGTCATTTCCATCGGCAAAGCGGCGTTCCAGACCTGCTATCAGCTCAACAACGTCGTCATCCCCGAAGGCGTCACCGTCCTTGCGGACTCTCTGTTCGCCTATTGCCGCGCCCTGTCCGATCTCACCATCCCGCAGAACATCACTTCCATTGAGTACAACGCGCTCAACAGCTGCAGCGCGCTGACGGAATTTGACATTCCCGATACAGTGACGTCGGTGGGCGAAATGGCGTTTTTCGGCTGCACGGGGCTGGAGCGCGTCTCTGTCGGCGCTTCTGTCGAGTCCATCGGCATCTCCGCTTTCCGCAACTGCACCAACCTCGCGCAGGTGGAGTTTTCCGATTCCGGAGCGCTCAGAACCATCGGCGAGGAAGCGTTCTTCGGATGCGCCGCTCTGCAGAGCGTCGATCTGCCCGAAGGGCTGGAAAGCATCGGCAACAAATGTTTCAACGACTGCACCTCCCTTTCCAAAGCAACTCTTCCGGACAGTCTGGAAAGCCTCGGTCAGTTCGCCTTTACGGATACGGTCATCTACAACGCCGTAAAAGAGGCGGAAGGGACGTACGTATACGTGGACGGCTGGCTGGCGGACACCATCGAAAGCAAATTCGGCCTCATCAAGATCGTGGGCGACGAAAGCGTCCCGCAGGATCTGAGGGATGAAAACTTCGTACCCCTGCGCAACGGCATCAGGGGGATCGCGGTCGCCACGTTCTATAACAACCAGGCCATAGAGCGCGTCTATCTGCCCGACTCCGTGGAGATCGTCGGCATGTCCGCGTTCAGCAACTGCCTGAATCTTTGGTATTTTGAAGCTTCGGACACCTCTTCGCTGCGCATTCTCGATTCAGGTGCCCTGATCGGCTGTACAAGTCTTCGCACCGTCTATCTGGGCAGCGTCCTCGAAGAGATCGGCGATTATGCCTTTTATATGTGCGAAGTGCTGGAAAACAACTCCATTTCCTCCATCATTCCTTCCACGGTCACCAAGATCGGGATGGCCGCCTTCTTAGACACCTCGCTGTTCTCCAATCCGGACGAATACGGCGTCATCTATGCGGGCGACTGGGTCATCGGATACGAAGGGGCAGAGGCCGCTATGTACTATATGGCGGCTATGGCAATGGGTGAGGATGACAAAGCGCAGCAATTCCTGGCCGATATGAGCAAAGTCACGTACGTGAAGCTCGACAGCGAAGTCAAGGGCATCGCGGATTACGCCTTCTACGGCCACATCAAACTGGAACAGGCGGACGGCGTGAGCAGTGCGCGCTACCTGGGCAAGGGCGCCTTCTACGGGTGCGAAAACCTGAGTATCGTCACTCTCAACACCAGCCTGACAGAGGTCAAACCCTTCACGTTCTACGGCTGCGCGTCCATTTTCCGCGTCAGCCTGCCTCCGCTGGTCACTTCCATCGGCAGGTCGGCCTTCTACGGCTGCACCCAGCTGAGCGAAGTCAACTATACGGGCACCAGGCTGGAGAGCGTGGGCGATTTCGCCTTCTATAATTGCATCAACCTGCCTTCCGTCAATCTCGGCAACGCGCTGAAAGACATCGGCAGATATGCTTTCTACAACAACACCAAACTGGAAACGATCGATCTGCCCGATTCGGTGGAAAACATCGGCGACTGCGCTTTCTATCAGTGCAGCGGCGCATCCTCCCTCACGCTGGGGCCGAACGTTGCGCAGATCGGGGACCGCGCCTTTGCCGAATGCACGAGGCTCACTTCCGTTTCCATTCCCGCCTCCGTCAGGAGCGTAGGCGACTATGCGTTCGCCGGCTGCACGGCCGTCGAATCGCTGCAGATCGCCGAGGGCGTGGAGGAGATCGGCAATTATGCCTTCTCGCGCATGGGCGCGCTCCAGAGCGTAACGCTGCCCAAGAGCCTGACAAGGCTCGGCACGGCCGCTTTCCGCGGCTGCATCAGCCTGGGCGCCGTCACCGTCCGCAGCAACACCGCCATCGGCACGCACGCCTTCTACGGCGACGTGTCCGCAACCATCTATACGGACGCCGCTTACGACGCTTCCAACAGGGAACAGTACTGGAATTCCTCCTACAAGCCCGTCTTGTTCGGGTGCGTGTTCTCGGAGGAAGGGTACCTCGTGTCCTTCACGGTCACGGGAACCTCCCTGCTGTATGTCAACGAGAGCAACACCGTCTCCGCGCCTGTCCGCAGCGGATATACGTTTGCGGGCTGGGCCGTCACCGAGGGCGGCGCGGCGCAGTATGCCGTGGACGAGCTGGGCGAAGCGCCCGTCGGCACCACGCTGTACGCAGTCTGGCAGCAGGCGTGAAAACCGCCCGAATGCCTGGAAATGTGACAGGCTTGTCAAAGCGGGAAAAAAATACAGAAAAAAATTGTGTTGCCGACGGATTGGAAAAGTGTTCGCCGCATGATTTGTTTGACAGCGGGCGGATAAACAATGTATAATATCCGTGGCATTTTTCGGAACAGAGTGCAAAGATGTTTTATACCTTTTGAAGGAGTGTTCTTGCATGAAAAAAATTTTGTTGATCCTGTCGCTCGCGTTTGTCGTGGCGGCAAGTGCGCTGGCGGTCTCGTGCGGCGCAAAGACATATTCCGTGTCCTTCGATACGGACGGCGGAGACAGTATGTCCGCCGTAAAAGTGGAGGAGGGGCAGGAGTATCAGCTCCCCGTGCCCAAACGGACGGGATACAGCTTTGAAGGCTGGTATCTTTCCGAGGACTTCTCCGGGGATGCAGTCACGTCGCTCACCGTAACGGAAAACGTTACGCTGTACGCCAAGTGGGAAAAGCTGAGCGTCATCACACTCGATCTCAACGGCGGCACGCTGGAGGCCGGCACGACTCTCTATCTGAAGAGCGGCCAGGTCATTTACGATTTCATGCAGGCTTATATCCCTGCAAAGAGCGGTTTCGAGTTCGGCGCATGGTTTGACGGCGATGCGGAGCTGGCGCGCAACGCGCGTATGCCCGCAGACGGCATCACGCTGCGTGCGGAGTACAAAGTGGGCTACACCGTCGAGCTGTGGACGCAGAACCTCGCGCTGGACGGCTATGAAATGACGAGCACGGTGCAGGGCAGCGATTACGTCGGCACCACGGTTACTCCCGAACAGACGGTGACGGGCTTCCGCCAGGTCACCCACGAGGGCGAAGTGACGCAGATGGCGCTCACCGAAACGGCGGCGGACAACCTGTTCAAGCTGTATTTCGACAGGGAGGAGTACACCGTCCGCTTTGTCGCAAACTATCCCGACGGTTCTTCCGCGCAGGATTATACCGTGCAGGCGCGCTACGGCGTGGCAGTGGAGCTCCCTTACGACTACTCGTTTGAAGGGTACTTCCTCTCCGGTTGGTCGACAAGCGCCGGCGGTTCTGTCGATTATAAACTCAATTACATAGATACCCTCATTTATAATAAGGAAGGGGACAGCCTGCCGCAGGCGGACGAATTTGTGCCCACGCGCAACGTGACTCTGTTCGGCGTGTGGAACAAGGGCTATACGGATATGTTCGGCGGCGGCGACTACATCTTCCTCTTCGAGGAAAACGCCCGGAACGTCTACCTCTGCAGGGGCGACGTGTATTTCAAGGGCGAGTACATTCCGGAAAGCCGCCAGTTCAATTTCATCGACGACACGCTCGGCCAGCTGATGGTCAGCGGCCGACTCAACGAGGACGGCACGTTCGCTTACTACAACGAATCGAGGGGCTATTCCGCAACGCTGTACGTCGTGGGCCAGGGCCTCGTGGAAAACACGCGCATCGTGTTTGACGAATACAACGGCCTCACCTACACCGTGCAGGGCGATGACGGTTACAACACCAACTCTTCGGGCACATACTCCATCGACGAAAACGGATATTACCACGTCACCTATACCCAGGGCGACCTCACGGGTCAGACTATGGTCCTCACCGTCGGCACCATCAAGGTAGACGACGCATCCCGCCCCGCCTTCATGCTCCGCAACGAGGAGCAGGTCGCGCTCGGCACGCTCGTCCGCTTCGCCATTGCGGACGGCCAGGTGGTCTATTATAAGCCGGAATACGGCGGGATCACCCTCAACGGCTTTGAAACGGCCGTGATGAACAACGGCGAAAGCACCGTTTCCTATCGCTACGTCATGAGCGAGGACGGAAAACGCATCACTCTGCTCAATGCGTACGGCATGGAAGCGGGCGTTGCGGAGATCGTGGACTTCAACGGCACCAAGGGCTATATGCTCTACGACGAGTCCTACGATAAGACGTTCACGGGCGAAAACGGCGGCACGCTGGTTCTGGACGGACTTTGCAACGCCACCTACACCAACGGCACGACGGTGGAAACGGGTTACTATTCCTTTGTCAGAGCGTCCATGTTCGGCGGCGCCATCGTGTCTTTCTCCTCCACGGACGGACAGAAGCACCTGTTCATCGTAAAGACGGTGACGACGGGTTCGGGCGATGAGGCCACTTCCGTCAGCAGCTATGTGGAAAAACCGCTCGGCTACAGCGAATATCTGTACCAGGCGGACGGCAGCATCTACTATGCGCCGCTCATCGTCCTCGACGATAAGAAAGAGGGCTGGGCTTCCCTGTACGGCTACGACACAGAGACCAAGACATACGAGTTCGTTTCCGAAGGAACGTACACCTACGACGAAACGAGCGAACTGTATCTGTTCACGGTCGTGGGCGAACCCGTTCAGACGGATTCCGCCAATTCCTTTGTCGATCTTACCAAGGTCAAGAGCATCGTCTTTGCAGTCACTGTAACCGCAACCAGCGACAACAGCATCTATTATGTCAACTACTGGCATTCGGCCGTCATCGAAACGGAAGAGGGCACGGAAGCCGAGGAAGATTACTCCAAAGTTTACACCTGCACCAACGTGCAGGGCGGCAAACTCACCCTTGCGGGCGGATTCGCCATCCTCGAACAGGGCGGCAACCGCTACACGGGTACCTACAGCGCTTCGAGCACCAATGCAAACCTGCTTGCCATCGGCGTGACGCAGAACGGCAGCGTTACAGGGTATCTGTACGTCGAGATCGATCCCGACGCGATGACTTATTACTCGCTCGACACCGCTCCTTACACGGCGCAGGCCCTGCTTGCGGACGGCACCTTCTCCAAAGAAGAGACGATGGCGTTTGACGGAAAGGGCGGCGCGGTGTACACCGTCGGCGATACGAAGTATACGGGCACCTTTGCCGCAAACGGCGAAGAGACCGCTTTCGGCATGACCATCTACACCTTCACGGCGGAAGGGATGCAGTTCAACTTCCTGCTTCTCTCCACCAGCAATGCCGTCTACTTTGCAAAGTATAACGAAAGCATCGGCCGGGGCATTTACGAATCGGAAGGCGCGGGCATTCTCGAGCTGGACGGTTTCGGTGTCGGCGCAAGCTACACCGCACCCAACGGCAGCAAAGTCACGGGAATGTACTTCCTCACGTCGGACGAAGTTTCCGATAAAGTGCTCGTCCTGTACACGCAGTACGGCTATTTCTACATCGATTACACGGACGACAGCCTGTCCTCCTTCACCGTTCGCGGCAGCGAATACGGCAACTTCCTCTTCATGGACAACCAGAACTTCCTCGACAGCTACGTCCGCCTGGACGGCTACGGCAACGCCGCGGTGTTCAAGTCGGAAGGGGAGGAGATCGTGTATGTCGATGAAAACGGAACTTACACCATCAACAGCGACGGCACCGTCACGATCAGGTACAATTCGGATGCGAGCACGCAGGTAACGCTCACGGGTTCGCTCAGGATCTACACCATCGGCTCTTCCAAAATCAACGTGTTCGTCGTTCAGTACAGCGAGTTCATGCGCGTGTACGTCAATGAGAGCGACTGGTCCGTCCTCGTCCTGGACGGCTACGGCAACGTCACCCGTTACGACGGGGCGGGCAATGCCGAAGCGGGCACCTACACGGTGATCACGGACAATCTGCTCTACTACGCAAACACTGCGGGCACGGACGCTTCCCTGTACACCTACAGCAATGCGGACGGAACGATGGTTCCCGTCAGCATCACGAGGGAACACGCCTATTACACCTCCGACCTCGAATCCCTGCTCTTCACCAAGTACGGATTTGCGGTGTTCAACGGAGAGACGAGATACTACTACAACCTCGTTGACGGAAAGGTAGTCATCTACCTGCAGGATCCTTCCTCTGCGGACGCCAACGAATACGGCTTTGTGGAGGATACGAGCAGCTTTACCTCCTTCGACGAGACCATCGAATACGGCGGCAAGACTTACTATGCAAACGACGGCTTCCGCCTCACCTTTGAAAGGGACGAGGCAACGGCAGACCAGTACCCCGTCATGGTGGATACGGGCAACGGCCAGAGCTCCAAGATGCTGCTCGGCGACCTGTACTTCACTCCTTCGGGCGGCACGGAATTTTCCGTCACGGCTACCATCTATGTAGGGGAAACGGCGTTCAACGGCACGGTCGTCCGCGAACAGACGGAAGACGGCTATGAAATGTACGTCAGGCTCTCTGCGGCCAACGGGTTCTCTTATTTCAGGTTCGACATCACCGTGGATTACCGCGGCAGCGCGGCGGGCGCAGGCACGTACACCGTCACGGGTATGAGCCTCATCAACGAATTCCCCGCAAACAACTACCTCACCATGTACTACCTTGTCTATCTGTTCTACGGTCCGACCACGGCCCAGACCTTTGAAAACAGCATGGGCGAGATCTTCCTCATCACCGAGTACGACGAGGCGGGCGAAGCGGGCACACCTTACCTCAACTTCTGGCTGGGCGAGAGCACGGGCGTCCTCGGCGTGGACGGCAAGCCTTTCAATCTGGAAAAGGTCAGCTACGAAAGCCTGGGCAACAACGCCTACTCCGCAACCTTCACGGGTACGGACGGATACGAGTATCAGCTTCTGTTCACGGCGACGTACAACAACTATGTGGGAACGTACGGCTTCCAGCTGTACGGCCTGATCAGGTACCAGGATCTCGTTGACGAAGGGACGGGCATCACCGTCACGGTCGGCAGGATCGTCGGTTCCGAAGTGCTTGCGGCGGGTTCGCTCTTCTCCGTACAGCTGACGAAGGACGGCCAGCCCATCAAAGCGGATTGGCAGGGCTACATCGGCGAAGACGTGTACTATGTCGCGAGGACGCGCGAAGAAGTGCCGGAAGCGGAAGAGGGAGAGGAGCAGGAGGAAGGCAAGATCCTTTCCACGACCTATTACAAGGTCGAGCTCGTTGAGGAAAGCAGCGACCAGGTAGGCGAGACGAACGAAAACGTCATTCCCGTCTATGCAAAGGTCACCCTCACGGCAGAAGCGGCAAACACCTATTATACGGCGGACGAAACGACGTATGTCGACATCACCGCCGAAAGCAATGAAGTCAGACTTCTCGTCATCGGTTCGAGAATCTACACGGTCACGCAGAGCGCGTACGACGATCAGACCAAGACGTACACCGCAACCACGGCGTCGGGAACTGTTTACACGATCACTGTCACGGACGGCGGCGTTGCCGTCGTGACGGAGGTCCCCGCCGCAGAGGATGAGGCGCAGGCATAACGCCTGCCGGCGATAAATCAGGAGAATGAAGGATCACACAATGAACAAACTTAAAAAACCTGCCGTCAGCCTTCTCGCGCTGTTCAGTGCGGCGTGCCTCTTTGCGGGGTGCGCGTTCGGCAATGTGACCGGCGGAAAAAACACAGTCGAAGACAGTGCGATCAAAAAGATCGACGCTTCCTCCATCGACACGGACGCCGAATCCTTTTACGATGAAAACTCCGTGTACAAACTGCCGGACACCGTTTCCGACGACCAGCAGATCTCGCTGATCGTCGACACGGGCGAAACGTCCGTGCTGGACGCGTATTACGAGAGCGGCAGCCCCCTCACGCTGGAAGAATATACCTCCACGGCGGAAGCGCGTTCCATCGCGTCCCGTGCGGGCGTCGCGGGCGCAAGGCTGAAAGCAAAACTTTCGGGCGCGGGCATCAAGTTTGAATCGGGCGAATCGTACAACACCATTTTCAGCGGCTTTGAAGTGACGGTTCGCGCCTCCGATTTTGCCAAAGTGAACACGGTGCTCAAGGGCGCCACCGTCATCGTCGGCGAGGAATACGCTCCCGCTGCGGTCACGGAAGTGGTCACCAACGAAGTCGACGTGTACGACACGGGTATTTTCGACAGCTCCAGCTCCGAATACCAGGGCGACGGCGTGGTCGTCGCCGTGCTGGATACCGGTCTGGATTACACGCACACCGCATTCAGCGTCAGCAACTTCACGAGTTCGGACAAGGCGTTCAACTTGCAGAACGTCTCCGCAAAAGTGGGCAGCACGGTTGCGGCCACGTACAATTCCGGCCTGACGGGCGAGGACGTATACGTCAGCGACAAGGTGCCTTACGCGTACGACTACGGCGATAAGGACAGCGACGTGTTCCCGCTCAATTCCGAGCACGGCACGCACGTTGCGGGCATCATCGCGGGCAAGGACGACACCATCACGGGCGTCGCACCCAACGCGCAGCTCGTCATCATGAAGGTGTTCTCCGACTATGCCGAAGGCGCCAAAACTTCCTCCATTCTCGCAGCGCTGGAAGACTGCGTCGTGCTGGGCGTGGACGTCATCAATATGTCCCTCGGCACTTCCTGCGGCTTCTCCCGCGAAGTGGACAAAGAGAACGTCAACGACATTTACGAGAGCATCAAGGAAGCGGGCATTTCGCTGATCGCCGCGGCGTCCAACGATTACAACGCAACCTTCAACTCCGAAAAGAACGGCAACAACGGTCTGACCTCCAACCCCGATTCGGGTACGGTAGGTTCGCCCGGCACCTACGATGCAGCCCTCGCGGTCGCATCGGTGGACGGCGTCAAGACGCCTTATCTCAAGTATAAGGACCAGATCATTTACTTCAACGAGGCGACCACCTCCTCCACGGAAAAGAAAAACTTCGTGGACGATGTCCTCTCCACGCTGGGCGAGGGCGTAGACTCCCACGAGTTCGAGTACGTCACCATTCCGGGCGTGGGCCGCTCCTCCGACTATTCGCAGGACAAAAGCTATTACGAAGGCAAGATCGTGCTGGTCAAGCGCGGCACCACCTCCTTTGAGGACAAAGTGCGCGTGGCCTTGCAGGAAAAGGGCGCTTCGGGTATCATCATTTACAACAACGTTTCGGGTACCATTTCCATGTCCGTCGGTGCGGATATGGGCGCAGTGTGCTCCATCTCGCAGGACGACGGCGAACTGCTCGCCGCCAGCGAAACGGGCGTCATCAGGATCGCGCGCGACCAGACGGCAGGGCCGTTCATGTCCGACTTCTCTTCCTGGGGCCCCACTTCCGACCTGAAGATCAAACCGGAGATCACCGCTCACGGCGGCGAGATCTATTCCGCGGTTCCCGGACAGGGCTACGACAGGCTTTCGGGTACGTCCATGGCGGCGCCGAACCAGGCGGGCGCGGCGGCGCTCATCCGCCAGTACGTTCGCTACAGCGGCGTGTTCGGCAGCGATGTCGCGCCCACGCAGGTCACGGCTCTCGTCAACCAGCTGATGATGTCCACGGCAGACGTCGTGTACAACAAAAACGGTCTGCCTTACGCCGTCAGAAAGCAGGGCGCGGGACTTGTCAACATCACCAAGGCGTTTACTTCCGCATCCTACATCACCACGTACGATACGGACGGCAACAAAATGGACAAAACCAAGCTGGAGCTGGGCGACGACAAGGGCAAGACGGGCGTGTACACGATGAAGTTTGACATCAACAACGTCAGCGGCAGCGCGGTCACGTACGATCTGGGCGCCATCGTCATGACGGAAGGGGTCAGCCCCACCTACACCAGCCACGGCGACACCACCGTCACGATGGACGGCTATCTGCTTTCCGGTTCCGTTCTCACGGTGACGGGCGTCAACGGCGGCACGGGCAACGGCACCAGCGTCACCGTCAACGCGCACGGCACGGCCACCGTCAGCGTCAAGATCGCCCTTTCGGACGCGGACAAGAAATACATGGACGACTCCTTCGAGCACGGCATGTATGTGGAAGGGTTCATCACCCTCACCGCAAAGTCCGGCACGGATGTGGATATGAACATCCCCATGCTCGCCTTCTACGGCGACTGGACGGAAGCGCCTATCTTCGACGAAGAGTATTACGACACCAATAAAGACGAGATCAACGCGGGCCTCGATCCCGAGGACAAACTGATGGCGGACGCCTATGCCACCCGTGTGATCGGCGGTATGTACGACGATTACATTCTCACTCTCGGCACCTATGCGTTCAACCAGGATCCCGCATCCACGCAGATCGCTGCCAGCAAGGATCACATCGCCCTCTCCAACCAGAAAGACGGCGCATCGTCCGCAGTCAACAGCCTGCAGACGATTTACGCCGGCCTTCTGAGGAACGCCAAGGAGATCGACATCACCATCGTCGAGGATTCGACGGGCAGGGTAGTGCTGGAAAAGCAGGATTACAACCAGTACAAATCGCACAATACGGGCAGTTCCATCGTCGCTTCTGCCATCGAGGTGGATTTCGACGTGCTGGAAAACAACCTCAAAAACAACACGCAGTACACCGTCACGGTCAGCGCGTACATCGATTACGGGACGAAGGAAGAGCAGAAAAACGTCCGCAACACCTTCACGTTCCCGCTGTACATCGACTTTGAAGCGCCTACCCTCACGGACGTCACCTTCCGTACCGAGTACGACAGGACGACGCGCGAGACCTCCTATTACGCCGACCTGAGCATCTACGACAACCACTATGCGATGGCGGTGCAGGCGGGGCAGGTCACGATGGGCGACGAAGGGTTCATGCTCTCCTCGTTCGGCAAATACCTTACGCCTGTCTATTCCTCCTTCAATTCCACTTCTACGGTGACCATCGAGCTGACCGATTACATCGAACAGCTCAAACAGTCGGACGGACTTACGATCGGTCCGGACGGCTCGGTCTCCTATAACGAAAACAACAACTCGTTCATCGCGGTCTGCTACGACTACGCGCTCAACACGTCGATGTTCGAGATCAGGCTGCCGGACGAATTCCTCGGCGTTGCGTTCACGCAGGACGAGATCGTGCTCAGCCCCAACGAAACGTTTGATATTTCCACCATCATCAGCGCATATCCTTCGGACAGCTGGCTCCAGATGCTGCAATTCACCACGCAGGACAATACCGTCGCGGACGTAGTCAACGGCACGGTGCTCGCGTATAAGAGCGGCGAAACGGAGATCACCGTCACGGGATACGACGCTTCCGGAAATCCCGTTTCCGACACGGTGCGCGTGCGCGTGCTTGCGGAAGGGGACGAAGGGTATGAAGGCGGTTACACCGTTCCCGAAGTCAACAAATTCCAGCTCACGGGCTACACCGTCAACAAGGCATATTACAGCCTGTCCTCGGACGAACGCGAGATCGGTGTCACGGGCGGCAGTTACGATTTCGGCGGCGACCTCAACCTTTCCATGTTCCCGTCCGAAAGCGTCACGTTTGCTTACTCGCTCAATTCTTACTTCCCCGACCGCACGGCGGTCAAGTTCAGTTCGGGCAACTCGAGGGTGGCCACCGTCACGGAGGACGGCACGCTCGTCGCCCAGCAGAAGGGTACCACCATCGTCACCGTCACGGTCACGGTCGACGGGAAAAACACCCTCTATTCCGAACGCGTGATGGTCACCGTCAAGGATCCGTTCACCACCAACAGCATTTACCTGATGTCTTACAAGGGGCTGGGCGGTACGGTCGAGATCCCGGGCGACAGGGGCATCACCACCATTTATTCCTACGCATTCTCCAACTACGAATACGTTCCCAAGGACCTCACGGCAGGGGACGTCATCAACGAGGAAGATCCGCTCTATTCCAAGCCCGTGTATATCGGTGAAGACACCATCACCAAGGTCATCATCCCCGAGGGCGTCACGGACATCCAGTCTTACGCGTTTGCGGGCCTGACGGCGCTGGAAGAAGTGGTCCTTCCCTCCACGCTCAACCGCATCGGCATGGGCGCCTTCTACGGCTGCACCAGCCTGAAAAAGATCAACCTCGAACACGTTCAGTTCATCAATAAGGAAGCGTTCCGCAACACGGCGCTCACCGACATTTCGCCCGACGCAGTGGCGGCCATCGGTGACTACGCGTTTGCCAACACCAAGCTCAACTACCTCGAGCTGCCCGCTTCCTGCCAGTCCCTCGGCATGGGTGCGTTCTACCAGAACGAATACCTCACCGACGTGCGCATCGGCGCTTCCCGCATCAAGATCGGCTCTTACGTCTTTGCGGAATGCCCGCTGCTCGTGTCCGTGAACATCAACGCGGCGGTCGTCTCCTCGTATGCTTTCTTCAACTGCGAGCGCCTTACTTCCGTCACGCTGGGCAAGGACGTCTCCGTCATCGGCGAATATGCCTTTGCAGGCACGGCGGTGTCGGCATTCTCGCTCAGCCCGCAGAACACCGAGCTCTCCCTCGGCGAGGGCGGATCGCTGGTGTACAAGGGCGGCGAGCTCATCCTCTCCGCGCCCAACCGTTCGGGCAACTCCATCACCATCGATGCAACTTCCATTGCCAACGGCGCGTTTGCAGGCAACACCAAGCTGTTCAGCGTCACGGCTCCCAACGCCACCAGCGTGGGCGCGTACGCGTTTGCAAACTGCACCAACCTGCACCGGGTGTCCATGCCTCAGCTGACGCAGGTAGGGGACTACGCCTTCTTCAACACCCGTATTTCGGAAACGCCCGATCTCTCCGCGGTCACCTCTGTGGGCGAAAACGCTTTTGCCTACACGGACATTGCGGAAGTGCAGATCGCGGACGGGACGACTGTGGGCGACGGCGCGTTTGCATACTGCCTGTCCCTGAAAAAGGTCACGCTGGGCGACAACGTCACGGTGGGCGGCCACGCCTTCTACAATCCCATGCAGCTGCATCTGTGCGACCTCTCCGACGAGACCACGCTGAACAACTTCAGCTATTACAGCGCATACACGTACACGGCGCCCGACGGAAGCTCGTACAACTATTACCGTTACAACTTTGATGCGGGCGTGCTCTCCGCGCTTGCGGAAGTGAAGATCGGCTCGAACGCCGTGCTGGGCGAATATGCCTTTGCCGGCAACGGAGCGCTCTCTTCCCTCACGCTGGGCGACGGCGCGCGCATCGGCGACTATGCTTTCTACAATGCGTTCAAGCTGACCTCCGCCGATCTTTCCGCCGCGGTTTCCGTGGGAGCGTACGCGTTCTCCGGAACGATGGCAATGGATCTCAGGCTGGAAAGCAACACGATCTCTCCCGCATTCGATTATGCGTACGTCAACGGCAAACTGACGCCCATCGACTACAAATTCTCCTCTGCGGCCCCGCAGCTCGCATCTGTCGACCTCACTTCGGCAACTGCGGTGGGCGAAGGCGCGTTTGCCTTCAACAGCGCGCTCACAAGCATTACTTTCAGCAGCACGCTTGATGAGATCGCCCCGTACCTGTTCGGGTACTGCACTTCTTTGAAGGAAGTCGTCCTCCCTTCGTATATCACGAAAGTGGGCGAATACGCCTTTGCGGCGACCCGTTTGGAGAGCATGGATCTTTCCAGCGTCGGCACCGTCGGCGCGTACGCCTTCACCGGCACGCCGCTCAAAGAGATCGCTCTGGCAAACGGAGCGGTTCTGGGCGACGGCGCGTTTGCAAACTGCTATGCGCTGGCTACCGTCAACAATCTCAGCGTCGTTTCCGAGATCGGCGCGTATGCGTTTGAAGGAATTGCCCTGCAGAAAGCGGACCTTGCGTCTGCAACGAAGATCGGAGATTTTGCCTTTGCGGATTCCGCGCTCACCGAAGTTTCCTTCGGTTCGCAGCTGACGGGGCTGGGCGAAAATCCTTTCGCAGGCTGCGCGATCGCCACCTTCGGCAAGATGACGGACATCGAATTCAACGGTTCGGTCATCGGCACGCAGCTGACGGAGACGTACGAGATCAGCGATACCGTGCGCGTCATTGACGGCGTTCTGTACCAGAGCACGCTCACCGGGCTGGAACTTGTCAGCTACCCGATGGCAAAGCAGGATAAGGACTTCATCGTCGAGGACGGCACAACGCGCATTGCGGCAAGGGCGTTTGCGGGCGCACCCGTCCAGACGGTCACCCTTCCCGGCACGCTGAAAGCTGTGGGCGACAAGGCGTTCTACGGCTGCGGCGAACTGCGCATGGTGGTGTTCAAGGGCTATCAGGCGCCCATCCTCGAAGAGGAATACGACGCTTCTTACGGCACGCAGGAAAACGTGCCTTACGCACAGAGCATGGGCGGGCTCGGCATCGTGGACTACTATATGTGGAACGTCGGGACGGAAGGCGGCAGCAATTACTATTACGGCGCCAACTTCGTCGACTATATCGGCCACGTAGACCAGTCTCTCATCATGGTCAGCCCCTCCAACGGCCAGGGCTATGATACCTTTATTTTCGGTCAGTATTTCAGCGTCATGACAGAGGGCAGCCCTGCCGCGACGCAGGCAACGCTGGAAGTCATCGCGATGATCGCGCAACTTCCCGATTCGACGGCGATCACGCTCAGCAACGAAGATCAGGTCGTTGCGGCGCGCCGCGCATATGATGCCATCACTTCTGTGGAACAGCAGGCGCTTGTCACCAACTACAGCCGCCTGACGGATGCGGAATCCATCATCGCCTACCTCAAACTCAACCAGGGCGGCGGCGAGGAAACTCCCGAACCCGGAACCCAGCCTTCCGCTGTGGAGACATTCTTCAAAAACAACATGGTCGGGCTCATCATTGCGGCCGTACTTCTGGTTGCTGTGATCGGTCTGACAACGTGGGTGATCCTGCTCAAGAAAAATAACAAAAAGAGCAACGATTAAAAAACCGGATAAGAAGAATTATGTTAAATAAGTTTAAAATTTTACTGCTTCTTCTCGGAACGGGTGCGCTGTGCTCGGGCATTGCTGCCTGCGCAGCGCTCTCCCCCGTTGAGGACCTGCAGTCACAGGGCTATACGGTCAAGGTATCGTACGATCCCAACGGGGGAGCCTTTCTGGGGAACAGCGGGGTCACGGTGGTGGATCTGTTCAACCCTTCTCAACTTGAAAAGGACGGGGAAGGCAACGTGAGCATCAAACTGCTCGAACCGACAGATCCCAAGCGTCCTTCCGGCAGCGACTCGGAGGACATCGTCCTCACCCGATCGGGGCATTTCCTGGTGGGCTGGTACGAAACGCGCCACCTCGTCACAGACGAAAGCGGCAATCCCGTGGACGAAAACGGCACCGTTCTCGAACAGACGGAGGACGGCACGTACGTGGTTGCAGGAACGGAAACGACGGGTTACCCCGCATATACCTATGAGAATATGTGGGACTTTGAAAAGGACAGGCTCGTGTACAACGAGGCGGACGGCATCGTCTCCTTCACGCTGTATGCCTGCTGGGTCCCGTATTTTGAATTTGACTACTATCATCAGGTGGACGGGGAGTGGACCCTGTACGGGACGACCGACTTCGACTACAAGACCGCCAATGCGGAAGGCTCTGCAAGCGCCGACCGCGACACGGTGTGGGTCCCCCGCTGGGACAACGGCGCCATGAATTACAGCCATGCCTATGCGGACAAAGAGGAGTACGCTTTCCCCAAACTGGAAAATTATACTTTTTCGGCGGCGTATGCGGATGCAGACCGCACCGAGGCGATCAGCGATTCTTTCGAGCACACCGGCTACATCGACTATGAGACGGGCACGGCGGTGAACCGCGTCCAGAACATCTACGTCGATTTTGTGGAAGGCACGCGCTACCGCATCGAAACGGCGGAGCAGCTCTCCGCAAACGGCGATGCGAACGGCTGGTACGAGATCCTCGCCGACCTCGATTTCCAAAACGGCAAGGTCGCCTGGCCCGCGGCGCTCAGCAGCAACGTATTCAACGGCAAATTTTACAGTACGGAAGGGCAGACGTACACCCTCTCCAACATTTCCGTCAAGCACAGCAGCGGCTCTGCATTGCAGGGCGGTCTGTTCGGCGCAGTGGCAAAGGGGGCCGTCATCGACCGCGTAGCCTTTGAAAACGTCACCTTCGACCTCGCTTATACAGGCACCCGCCTGCGCGATACCTCTTTCGGCACCTTTGCGGGCATCGTGGAGGAAGGGGCAAAGGTCACTTCCGTCACTCTCTCGGGTGCGGAAATGCGCATCGGCGCCATCACGCTGGGCAGCGGGTATTCCATCAACCTGGTGGCAAACGGAGATACATCGGGCATTACCGTCCTGCAGGACGTCGGTCTCGTCGTTTACGGTGCAAACCTCATGAACGGCGAGTACAACTACACCATCGATTTTGTCCGCGACGCAGACAACAACCCTCTGCGGCCGGATATCACGGTCAGCGATACGGGCGAAGTCGGCCTCACATTCGTGACCACGGTCAGGACGAACGCCGAATCATATGTAATAAATTATCAGGAGGAAACAAATGCTTAAACGCAGAACAAAGGGAGTGCTGGCGATGCTCATGAGCGTCCTTCTCATGGCAGGCATCGTTCTTCCGCTCACTGCTTGCAGCAAGAAAAAGGACAGTATCGTCATCATGACGGAAGAACTGAGCGGACTGTTCAATCCCTTCTACGCCACGTCCGGTACGGATATGGACGTCGTGGGAATGACGCAGATCGGAATGCTCGGCACGGATAAAGAAGGCAACCCGGTCGCGGGGGATGACGAGAGCACCGTCGTCAAGGCGTTCGACTACGTCATCAACGGCTCCGGGGAGGACGCCAAAACCGTCTACACCTTCGTCATCAAAAACGGACTGAAGTTCTCGGACGGCAAGCCCCTCACGATGAACGACGTCATGTTCAACATCTACGAATACCTCGACCCCGTCTATACGGGTTCTTCCACCATGTATTCCATCGACATCGAGGGTCTGTCCCAGTACAGGACGCAGACCAACCAGTCGGGCGACGACGGGGAATCGGAATCCCAGATCTCCTCGCAGGCGGCAGGCATGGCGCTCGTGCGTATCCTCGAAATGGTGAACATTTACGAGGTTAACGGTCAGCTCTCTTCCTCTTCCACTTCGTACAGCCTCACCGAGGAAGAGATGCGCGCGGCCATCAACGGCTGGACGGTGACGGAAGGGTATATGGACGCAGTCGCCACCGAAACGGAGCAGAAGACCTGGACAGAGGAAGATTACCGCAAACAGCTGCTCGCCGATTACGACACCACCCTCGAAACCTTCAAAGAGGAGCTGGAATCCGACTACATCGCGGCGCTCGAGTCTTACGACACGACCACCGCTCCCTGGAAAGACTGGAAAGATCAGGTCGACAACGACATCTTCAAGTTCTTCCTGTATGAGGGCTATATCACCCCCGTCTACAAGAAAGTAAACGGCAGGGAAGACAAGACGGTCGTGGAAAAGTTCGACAACGCGAGCATCGTCAACAATTACACCACGCGTGAAGCTGCCATCGAGCGCGTGTACAACGATACGGTCACTTCCGGCCTGAACACCATCCTCACCCAGTGGGGCACGGCAGGCACGCTGCAGACGCTGTACGCGGCGGATGCAACGGGTATCATCCTGCGCAACAACCTCGGCGACGACGGGAAACTTCTCTATCCCAACATCTCCGGCGTCGTTTCCCTCGGCCACACCACCAACACCGCCAAGGTCAGCGTAGACGGCAAGGATTACACGGTCGCGCACGATCACAATGCGGACGGCACCCCCGTCTCTTCGGACGAGTACGACGTGCTGCAGATCACCGTCAACGGCACCGACCCCAAGGCAATCTATAACTTCGGGTTCACCGTCGCGCCCGCGCATTACTACACCGCGGATGCGGAACACCCCGACGGCAGGACGATCGACATCGCCAAAAACCAGTTCGGCGTCGATTACGCTTCCTCCGACTTCCAGCAGACGGTCATCCAGTCCCGCGAGCACGTCGAAGTGCCCGTCGGCGCAGGCCCGTATGCGGCAACCGACCGCAACAACAGCGATCAGCCCGAAGGTTCGGCATTCTGGAGCCAGAACGTCGTCTACTTCAAGGCGAACGATAACTTCATGTTCGACGTCAAGGCGGACAAACTGCGTATGCAGGTGGTCAGCTCTTCCGACGCTATCGACGTCCTTTCCAGCGGCGCAGTGGACTACGTCGTGCCGCAGTTCACGAAGGACAATGCAGACCGTCTCTCCTCCATGGAGGACAAAGGGTTCGTCTCCCTGGATACCTGGCAGCTCGGCTACGGCTACATCGGTATCAACGCGGGCAAAGTTCCCAACGTCAACATCCGCCGCGCCATCATGTCGGCCATGAACACCGCGCTGGCAACCGCTTACTACCAGGCAGGTACCTGCGTCACCATCAACTGGCCTATGTCCCGCGTCAGCTGGGCGTATCCTTTCGCGGATGATGGAGAAACTGAAGTACAGAACGGTCACGATTACACGCAGTGGGCGGGAGAAGCGGCCGCAAGGCAGAAGATCACCAAATACATGAACGCCGCAGGCGTCAGCGCGGGAGATTCTCAGCTGAGCATCACCTTCACCATCGCGGGCGCGTCCATTACCGAGCACCCTTGCTACAACGTGTTCCGTCAGGCGCAGGAGATCCTCAACGACATGGGTTGGAGCATCGAACTCAAAGCGGACTCCCAGGCTCTTACCAGGCTTGCCACCGGCTCCCTCGAAGTGTGGGCGGCGGCATGGGGTTCCACCATCGACCCGGATATGTACCAGGTCTACCACATGAACTCCACGGCTACTTCCGTGTATGCCTGGGGCTACCGCGAGATCAAGAGAAACACCGATCTTTACAGCTATGAGTACGGCGTCATCCGCGAACTCAGCGGCATCATCGACGACGCGAGAGAATCCATGGACAAAACGTACAGAGAGCCTCTGTACAAGCAGGCAATGAGTCTCGTGCTCGACCTTGCCGTCGAACTCCCCGTTTACCAGAGACAGGAGCTGTTCGCTTACAACAGCAAGACCGTTTCCGGCTTTAACAACGACGTCAACCCTTATTCTTCGCCGCTGGAAAAGGTCTGGGAACTCGAACTTCTCGCCAAATAAGGCGGGACGGTAAACGGATATGCTGAAATATATCGTCAAAAGAATCATTATTTCCATTTTCCTGCTGCTGGGCGTTTCCGTCATTCTGTACGTGCTTCTGCGCTGTATGCCTACCGACTTCGTCGAAAACAGGATCCTCAACCTCGTGCAAAACGGCAACGAGGTCAGCGAAGAATTCATCCGTCAGATGTACCGCACTTACGGTCTGGACGGCAACATCTTCGTCGGCTACTTCACCTGGCTGGGCAACGTGTTCAGCGGCGATTTCGGCAGCAGCTTCATCAGCCAGCGCCCCGTGCTGAGCGAAATTTTCAGCGCGGACAGGATCGGCACTTCGTTCTTTGTCGCGGCGGTGGCAACCGTCTTTGAATTTCTCATCGCCATTCCGCTCGGCATCACGGCGGCGACGCACCAGTATTCCGTGCGCGACTACGTCGTCACGGTGCTCGTGCTCATCGGCATATCTCTGCCGTCCTTCTTCTTCGGGCAGATGCTCAAAGACATCTTCGCCAACAAACTCGGCTGGCTTCCCGTTTCGGGCATGACGTCGGCAGGCTCCACGCTTACCGGCATCCAGGCGATCGGCGACTATCTGTGGCACATGGTGCTGCCTATCCTCACCGTCGTCATCCTCAGTATCGGCGCCCGTATGCGCATGACGCGTACGAATATGCTCGAAGTGCTCAACTCCGACTATATCCGTACTGCGCGCGCCAAGGGCCTGAACGAGCGCAGCGTCATCTACAAGCACGCGTTCCGCAACACGATGATCCCGCTGGTCACCAGCCTTGCCGGCCTCATCCCGTCGCTGTTCAGCGGCGCCATGATCACCGAGCAGGTGTTCAGCCTGACGGGTATCGGCAGCTACGCCCTCAATGCCATGCAGCAGGGGGACATTCCCGTCATCATGACGTACAATATGTTCCTTGCCTGCCTGTCCGTGCTGGGCGTCCTGTTGGCAGACCTGATGTACGCCATCGTAGATCCGCGCGTCAAACTCGCGTAGGGGGGCAATATGGAAATCAACAAAGAAGAACTGGAAAGGGAGGAGGCGCTCGCGGAAGCGGCCGTCGGAATGGACGAACCGGAAGCGGCGGAAATCGCCGACAGCGAAACTCCTCTCGATAAAAACATCAAACTCATGTCGCCGATGCGCATGGTCCTGCGGAGGTTTTTCCGCTCCAAGCTCTCCATCGCCGGCATCGTCATGCTCGCGTTCCTCATTCTGTTCAGCTGGCTCGGCCCCGTCGTTTACAGGGCGTGGGGCGAGATCGAGGTGGACAGAACGGGCGCCGATACGTACACCCAATACGACGTCGAGGATGAGGACAACGACTTTGTCCAGCTCATCATCACGCACGAATCCATCAACGCCCTCGCTCCTCCCTCTCCAAATCATCTGCTCGGCACGGACGAACAGGGCATGGACGTATTTACCCGCCTGATGTACGGCGGAAGGCTCTCGCTCACGCTCAGCTTTCTCGCGGTGTTCTTAATTTCCTTCATCGGTATCGTTTTGGGCGGCATAGCGGGCTTCTACGGCGGCATTGTTGATAACATCATCATGCGATTGTGCGACATCCTCATGTGTTTCCCCACGCTGCCGCTCATGCTCATTCTGGGTACCGTGCTCGACGCAAACGGAGTTTTGCCGCAATACTACATTTACCTGTTGATGGGGCTGGTCTCCCTATGGTCGTGGACGGGCATGGCGCGCCTCGTGCGCGGACAGATTTTGTACCTGCGCGAGCAGGAATACATGGTCGCCGCCGAAGCGATGGGCTATTCCACCATGCGCCGCATCTTCAAACACCTTATCCCCAACGTTCTGCCGCAGATCCTCGTCACCATGACGCTCTCTCTGGGCAGCATGATCCTGTACGAATCCACACTTTCCTACCTGGGCCTGGGCGTGCAGATCCCTTACGCGTCGTGGGGCACCATGGTCGAGGTCATTTCCCGCCGCAGCGACATTCTGCAAAATTACCCCACCGTCTGGGTGCCTTCGGGCGTTTGCATCGTCATTGCCGTGCTCGGCTTTAACTTTATCGGCGACGGGCTGCGCGACGCTCTCGATCCCAAACAGAGGCGATAGGCATGAAGTTATTAAAACTGTTTATGAAAAAAGAGGAAGGCGGGGAAAAACCCGCTTCCTCCGGTCATTATCTCACGGGGAAAGAGGCCCGCGCGATCGCCAAGGCAAACAACAAGGAGATGCGCCGCCTCGAACAGGCAAAGCGCCGCAAACTTCCCGTATCCGCCTACACGACGGAAATGAAGGACAACGGCAACATTCTCGAAATCGAGGATCTGCACTCCTACTTCTTTACCGATCAGGGCGTCGTCAAGGCGGTCAACGGCGTCAGCTTTGAAGTCCCCATGAACTCCACCGTCGGCGTCGTGGGGGAATCTGGCTGCGGTAAATCCGTCACCTCCATGTCCGTCATGCGCCTTCTGCAGGGCCCGTCCGGCCAGATCGTCAGCGGCTCCATCCGCTTCAAGGCGCTCGATTACAAGCGCGACGAAAAGGGCAAGTACATTCCCGTGTACCAGCGCGACGAAAAGGGCGAGATCGTCTACGAACCCGTCCTCGATAAGTCGGGCAAGCCCCGCACGGACAAGTACGGCAATCCCGTCACCCGCCCCGTGCAGGTGCGCGACGAAAACGGCATCGGCGTGTACGAAAAGGAAGAACACGTCTTTGACATCGCCAAAATGCCCATCAACGAGATGTACCGCCTGCGCGGCAGACAGATGTCCATGGTCTTTCAGGAGCCCATGACGTCGCTCAACCCCGTGTTCACCATCGGCAACCAGCTGGACGAGGTCACCCTCATCCACGTCCCGGACGCCACGCGCGAGTTTGCCAAAAAGCGCTCCATCGAGATGCTCAATCTCGTCGGCATCGCCATGCCGGAGCGCGTGTACGCATCCTTCCCGCACGAGCTTTCGGGCGGTATGCGCCAGCGCGTCATGATCGCCATGGCGCTCGCCTGCGAGCCCAGGCTGATCATCGCGGACGAACCTACCACCGCTCTGGACGTCACCATTCAGGCGCAGATCCTCAACCTGTTCAACGAGCTGAAGCGCAAGATCAACGGTTCCATCCTGCTCATCACGCACGATCTGGGCGTCATTGCGGAAATGGCGGACTACGTCGTCGTCATGTACGCGGGCAAGATCATCGAGCGCGGCACCGCGTCCGAAATTTTCCACAATCCCTGCCATCCCTACACGCAGGGCCTGCAAAAATCCAAACCTACCATGAATTCCACGGTAGATCAACTGTTCAATATCCCCGGTAACGTGCCTAACCCCATCAATATGCCCGATTACTGCTACTTTAAGGAGCGCTGCTCCCGCTGTATCGCAAAATGCTCGGGCGAGTATCCCAAGATGACGAGGATTAGTCCCACGCATTACGTTGCGTGCCATCTGTACGACGACCGGGAGTGGAGGGGCTGATATGGAAGAAAATAAAAACAACGCTATGCCCTCCGAAGAGCAGGAACGGGATTTTTCCACCTTCGACGACGCCGCCGAACACGCCAGGGAAGTGGAGATCATGGAAGAGCAGTCCCGCGAGGACCAGGCTCTCCCGCCCGATCCGGACGCCATTCTCGAGGTCAGGCACCTCAAAAAATACTTCACGCTCAAAAAAACCATCACGGGCAAGCCGCTCAGCTCCCTCAAAGCAGTGGACGACGTGTCTTTCAAGATCAAGCGCGGCGAAACGCTGGGCATCGTCGGCGAATCGGGCTGCGGCAAAACCACGATGGGCAGAACGATCCTCAATCTGTATCATCCCACGTCGGGGCAGGTCTTTTTCGAGGGCACGGACGTCGCGGGCTTCAATTCTGCCCAGATGCGCCCCCTGCGCACAAAAATGCAGATCGTCTTCCAGGATCCCTATTCCTCGCTGCCTCCGCGCAGCACGGTAGGCGGCATCCTCGCCGAGGCGGCCAAGATCCACAAGATCGTCCCCAAGTCGGAGCTGAAAGACTACGTCTTGTCCGTCATGGACAAGTGCGGCCTGCGCGATTACTATTACGAGCGCTACCCGCACGAATTTTCGGGCGGTCAGCGCCAGCGTATCTGCATCGCGCGCGCCCTGGTCGTCAACCCCAGCTTCATCGTCTGCGACGAGCCTGTGTCCGCGCTGGACGTTTCCATTCAGGCGCAGATCATCAACCTTCTGAGAAAATTGCAGAAGGAACGCCACCTCACATACCTGTTCATCTCGCACGATCTGTCCGTCGTCAAGCACATTTCGGATAAGATCGGCGTCATGTACCTCGGTTCGATGGTGGAATACGGGGACAAAAAGAGGATCTTCGACAACCCTCTGCACCCGTACACGCAGGCGCTTTTCTCCGCCGTTCCCAATCCCAACCCGGACGAAAAGGTGGAGCGCATCCTGCTTTCGGGCGACATTCCTTCGCCCGCCAATCCGCCCATGGGCTGCAAGTTCCACACTCGCTGCCCGCGCGCCATGGAGATCTGCAGCCACATTGCGCCCGTGTATAAAGAGTACGAGGAAGGGCACTTTGTTGCGTGCCATTGCTATCCTCAGGAGGACTGATGTCTAAAAAGAAGCAAAAGAAGCAGAAAGTCATCTATTATGACGACAACAGCACCATCGCGGATATGTCCAACATTCCGCACGCGCGCAAACCGGATGCCCCTCGGGCGCCGCGTTCCACCTTTCGGGAAAAGATGAAAACCTACTTTTCCGCCGTAAAGATGATGATCCTCCCCATGTGCGTCGTCCTGTTTGTCCTTGCTCTTTTGTTTCTCATTCTCATGCTCCTTGCCCGATAAACGGGTTTTATCAACAAAGCGGGGGGGGGGGGGGGGGCGGGGGGGGGGGGGCCGGGCGGGGGGGGGGGGTGTTTTGGGGGCGTTGTTGAAAATATATGAGGGGAGAT
>ERZ1090879.79-NODE-79-length-71331-cov-40.196532_pt1 | contig 71331 bp, 68 predicted proteins | sample MGYA00478472_ERZ1090879 | MGnify/ENA primary metagenome ERZ1090879 (study PRJEB33644, sample SAMEA5815723) | chicken gut metagenome | biome: Chicken; feature: Gastrointestinal Tract; material: Caecum | place: Ireland | collected 2019-01-01 | study: A study of the... | reverse complement strand
AGATTTGTTTGAAGAAAATCTTATCAAGTGTTGCACTTAGTTTGACAATTCATCTGTATAAAAGCTGCGTTTTCGCACATGATAATAGTATCGGAGGTGAATCATGAGATTGAATTGCGGTGATACCTGTCCCAAGACCGGTTCGTATAAGGTCATGGATGCGCAGGGCAATGTCATCAACACCATCTATGTGGGTGAAGGCGAAACGATGCCGCCTACACAGCGTTCGGACTGCCACTACGAGTCTGAGGACTGACAACAAAGGAAAAAGGAGAAGCGGGACGTAATTTGTCCCGCTTTTTCTCATTGCTTCTATGTGGCGCATCGTGTGAAATGAAGATGGGAAATTATGCGGCTGATTGCAGGCTTCCGCATGCCGGGTTATCTCTATGCATACAATAGTATGTGAAATATCGTTCCAGAACCAATCGAATTGTTCGCAGGATAGTCTTCGTCGTTCTTGCTGGCATGTTTGTTCTCTGCGCTGTTTTATGGTATCGCAGTATCACCTCGACCATATTGTCTGCGGTCGAGGAATTCCTGCGTTCGCGTACGGCAGAAGCTGTCAATGAGGCGATTTTTGAGACGCTGGCGGATGAGGTGCGTTACGATGACCTTGTCGAAGTCGTGCGAAACAGCGCGGGGGATATCCGCGCACTAACGGCAAATGCGTATGAAATCAATCGGATAGCCCGCGACGCGGCATATCTTTCTCAAAAAAAGATACAGCAAAAAAGTGAGGCGGGCGTCACGATACCGCTCGGTGCGTTTTTTGGCATTGACGCTTTGGTCGGTGTCGGTCCCGGCGTCATGATATCCATGATCCCGGTTGCTGTCGTCAGCAGTCGTTTTACTGCCGATTTTGACAGCGCGGGGATCAATCAGACCCGACATAGCATTTATCTGGAGGTTGAATCCGACCTCTCTGTTGTTCTTCCGGGCAGGACCAACCGGTTTACCGTTACGACACAGGTACTGATTGCCGAGAGCGTGCTGATCGGGGATGTGCCGGAAACATATTTATATGCGAATATCTTTGGGGATGGCTACGTTGTCGGAATTACGCAATGACAGAGCGAATGATTTCCGAAATCGCTTGGGTAGCGCTGACGGTAATGTCGGACTGCAGGGCATTACGGATCCTTGCATTTCCATACAGACATAGAAGAGCGGAGGGGAGCTGATCGAGTTGTTGTTCATCAAGTACCGCACACAAGTCTTTCTTGGCAAAATACGCGGCATTTTTCGCTTGATCGCCGCGTGTGGCGTGTGCGAGCGGAACAAGCAAAGCAGGTTTTTTTAAGGCAATAAGCTCAAAAACAGCATTGCTTCCCGCCCGTGAAAGCGCCAGGTCGCAGCATGCATAAGCGTCCCCCATATCTGCTTCGTATTCCAGCTGTATATATCCGCGGTGAGTACTTTTTACAATATTTCCCTTTCCGCAAAGATGCAAGATGTCAAAATCGGGAAGTAATTTTGCGAGTTGCTTTCGTATTGCTTCGTTGAGTATGCGGCTGCCGCTTCCTCCGCCCAAAACAAGCAACACCGGTTTTGTGCCGGAAAAACCGTATTTCCGACGGGCAGATGAAGCGTCGCCTGAAAAGATTTCACGCCGGATAGGAGACCCGACCCATTTTCCGTTTCGGAACTTTTCCGCTGTTTCAGGAAAAGATGTGAGAATATAGCGGCATTTTCCTGCAATCATGCGTGTGCATAACCCGGGGGAAAGGTCGCTTTCGTGAGATATAATGGGAATTTTCAGGTGATGAGCAGCCCAAACAGCCGGATAGCTCGCATAACCGCCCTTGGAGAAAACAAGATCAAATTGTTCATGGCGGAAAATTTCGAGCGCTTTGCGTTGAGCGGCAGCAAGACGGAAGGGGATAGATAGGTTTTTCGGCGTAAGAGAGCGTGACAATTTCGGACAGTTGACGCAAAAGTACGGACAGCCAAATGATTTTATTATATTTTGTTCAATGCCGTCTGTCCCCATGTAGGCAATTTTGTAGGAATGTATCAGTTCTTGCATGACGGCAAGATTGGGGACAACGTGTCCTGCACTTCCGCCGCCGGTAAAGAGCAATCGTTTCACGTCATCAGTATATGCATGCAGACGATTTTTAGATTATGGAACACATAAAGATTAGATCATGGCGGTTGGAAAATTTTTTGATTGTTTTTGCGGAAGGGGAATAAAATGCTTGACTTAACTGTCGTATTTGAGTATACTAAATAAGCGTTGTTTGTGAATTGTAGCAACGAGATGTTGCTTAGCGGGAAAAGAGTATCTTTGCTAAGGAATATCGGGGCGAAAAGGGGTGTGCCGAAATCCCAAAATAGGCAAAAACTTCATTTGCTGATATGGCTCAGTAGGTAGAGCACGTCCTTGGTAAGGACGAGGTCGCGGGTTCAAATCCCGCTATCAGCTCCATGTTTGCAGACGAAAAGGCTGCAAGACAAAAACCTTGAAAAACAGTACGGTTTTCAAGGTTTTTTGCTGTGTATGCGGCTAAAACGTGCGCTTATGAAACGTGGGGCAAAGATAATATTTTATGGCTGCTTTTTTGCGAATTATCAAAAAAACAGGATTTGAACTGCCGGCTATGGTGATAGGCATGAAAGAGGAATAAAAAGAAATTCAAAACAAAAAGGAAGTCCTGCCGAGATACAAACTTTCGGTAGGGCTTCCTTTTGTCCTGAATTATTCGTTGGGAATAAGAGTGATGGTTCGATCTTTAGGGGAAGGTGGATTATTGTGTCTTTTTGAAATAAAGCTATTGACGGGGAAAAGATACAAATTATAATGAAACATGAAAAAAGAACGGATGCGATCAGCACAAGGGGCCCCTTGTGCGTTGTCCTTGACAACGCACAAAAGGATTTAATCGAAAAGGAAAGGGTGAGAAGTGAGTTATATCGAAGTAGATGTCAACGGAAAAGCGTTGTTCAACCATGAACGGTATCGGATCTCCGTCCTGCGGTGCTGTGAAGAGTGGTGCAGCCCGGTCAAAAAGATCGAGCGGCGTACGAGGGAATATTATTCGCTGCACTTTATTATAGGCGGAAAAGGGACGCTCGTCTATGAGGTGAATGGGCAGAGGCGGGAAGTCGTCTTGCAGAAGGGCGATTCGTTTTTGCTGTTTGCGGGGGAGAAGTACGAATACCATCCCGATCCGGAACGGCCGTGGGGATATGACTGGATCGACTTTACGGGCGACAACGTGGATGATTTGTTTTTCACGTGTGGATATGACAAAGAAAGACCGTTTGTTCATAGCCGTCATTTTGATCGATTTCGCGCATTGCTCGGTGATATGATCGAAGCTTACGATGCAAGCGAGGTCCAGAGTCTTCGCTGTTCCGGGTATTTTTTGCTACTTATCAGTTATCTCATCGAGGATATGTTGCGGACGCTGAACAGAAGGGACGAATCGCAGTCAAAAAAAATTCAGCGCCTTCGCAATATCCTCATCTATATCAATAACAATTATCGGCGTGAATTGGATGTGGGGGCGGTAGCGGCGGATGCCTATATATCGCCGGATTACCTGAAACATTTGTTTTCCGAACTTCTGGGGATGTCGCTCACCGAATATCTCAACCGCTTCCGTGTGTCCTCTGCCTGCGAAAAACTCAGGAAGAGCAACGTTATGAGCATTGAGGAGATCGCCGTCGAAGTGGGGTATGCGGACGTAAAGTATTTTTCGCGCGTCTTCAAAAAGGTAAAGGGCATCAGCGCCGGAGAATACCGCAGGAGCAGCGGGGAGGACGATCCTTTTGCCTGGCTCAAAGAAAGAAATATTGACTATCGCTGAAAAATACGCCGGAAAATATGACCTTACGGTTGAAGATAAAGCAAGAAAAATCAAATGGAGGTAAAATGATGCAACATTTCAAAGCCGCGGCGCTTTTCGCCGCGGGTGTACTGACTACAAGCACGGTCGGGTTTGACGACTGTCAGCCGCAGGAACAGCAAGGGAACAGAACGTTCGTGGTATCGTCGAGATGATCGTTGAGCTTGACGAACAAATCGGACAACGGCACTGTCAGCGTTTTGAACTGCATTACAATAAATAAAAAAATCAGTAAGAGGTGAAAAATGAGAAAACTTGGCAAACTTACGGCGATCGTGCTCGGTACGCTGCTCGCAGGCAGTATGGCCTTTGGGCTTGTCGGCTGCGGCGGCGGTCCGCAGGAAGGACAGACGACGATCCGTTTCTGGTACACGGCGTCTATTTCGGAAAATCGCATCATGCAGAACATGATCGATGATTACAACAAGGGACAGGGCATCGAGGACGGCGTATATGTCGACGGCGATAACCGCCAAAACATAGAGCGCACGGCTCTTTATGTCGATACGCCCGACGTGCTTACGGTGACGGACGAGAACTTCAAATCGTGGGCGATCGAGGGGCTTTTTACCGATCTTTCCGATTATTATGCGAACGACCCGGGCGATTATACCGAGGAGGGTATCCCCGAGGCCTATACGCAGACCTTCCGTATTGACAAAGAGGTGGGCGAAAACGGCATCCGCATGGCGGGCGAAGGCGCCGATTTGCAGGGCGTACCTTTCGGCGCGGATCCGATGGCGTATTATTACAGCCTTCCCGCCTTTGAAGACCAGGGCATCAATATCATTTCCGTTGCGGAAGAGGATTTGGACGATACGGGTACCTATGCCAAAGTACAGCCGCACGGCTATGCGGAATATAAAGAATCGCCCTTCGAAGGCGCGGTCTCTTCCACAAACCTTGCGGGGGATACCGTCTACAAAGTGTTCAACAACCGCATTCCGATGAACTGGGAAGAGTTCCGCTATCTCTCCAAGATGTTCACAAGGAGCAGCGCGTATAATCCCGACTCTCCCACGACGTACGGTTCGGGAACGCACTGGTGGTTCGCGTACGCGTGGTCGGTGGGCGGCGACTGCATCGGCTGGAACGGCGAAAATTACGACTTTTCGGTGGCGGACGAGGGCGCAAACTATCTTGTCCTCTCCGAAACGCTGGAACTGAACGATAAGACGTATTATGCGGGGGACATCGTTTCTTATCAGGACCGCGCTGCGGCGGCGGATGCGCCTGCAGGCAGCGTTCACGAACTCCCTTCGACCTACGACGCGCTCTATGAGTTCGTTCGTCTTTCCTCCCCCGTGGGCGGAAACGGCGGCAGGGGAGAAAATGGCTACGGCATCGGGCTGTTCTCCAACGATAACGCCGCCGGCAGCCTGGTGAACGGCGAGATCGCCCTCCTTGCGAGCAGCGAGTCAGCCATTACATCGCTGGAAACTTCTTACCGCGGCAAATACGACATCGCTCCCGCGCAGCAGTGGAGAGAGTATGAGGGGGGCAGCATTTATTATGACGGTGCAGAGACGTTTGAGAATGAATATCTGAAAGTTATCGGCGAAACGTATGACGATGTGCTCTACACGGGCGAACTTGCCGTAGACGAGGCGACGGGCACGCCGCTCGTCGGGCGCACATCGGCTTTCGCCGGCTTTACGTCGCTCGTCATTCCCGCGCGTTCGGATGCTTCTTTGAAGGACGCGGCGTGGAAGTTCATCCGCTGGGCGGCAAGCGAGGAAGGGCAGCGGTACGTCATGCAGATGAGTGACGTTCCCAACCAGACCTCTCTTGCGATGTCCGACGATTATTACGAGATCGGAGGCGGCAGGAACTATTGGGCGCTGGCATTCCAGGCGCAGGGCGTCGAGATCGGCGACTGGGCGTACTTTGAAAACGGCGAATGGGTGAACAACTGGTCCGGTTCCTTCAACGGTCAGCTGCGTGCAGGATATACGACGATCGCGCAGTTTATTGCGAACGAAGGCGCCGAGGCAGACAGGGCGATCTCTGAAGTCAACATCTTCCTCAACGGGAGGTTCTGACATGGAACTGACCAAAACAGCCGTGCTTCCGGAGGGAGAAGACGCCCGGTCGGGGCGCAAAAAACTTCCAAAAAACAAATTTTTTACCAAGCAGAATGTTGTATGCTGGGTCATCGTCTCCGTCCCGCTGATCGCCTTTCTCGTCTTTAACGGATTTACGATCATCTTTTCCATCATGGCGATGTTCGGCGATATGGAATACAATCAGCTCGATACGCTCAAATGGAACGATTTTGCCAATTTTATCCGTATCGGAGAGAACATCGGCACCATCTGGCAGTCCATAAAAGTGACGCTCGTCATGGTGCTGGCACAGTTTACTTCGCTGACGATCGCGATCATCATGGCGGCGTTTTTAAGCCAGAGCGTGAAGGGGACGCGCCTTTTTCAGACGCTCTACTTCATCCCGTATGTCTGTTCCTCCGTCGCGGTGTCCATCATGTGGACGGTCATCTTCGGCTGGAACGGTGCGCTCAACTCGCTACTCGGCACGACCATCGACTGGCTGAATAACATGGAGAATCCCTCCACGCTTACGTGGGCAATCTTTATCTCCGTCATCTGGCAGGCACCGGGCTACGGCATCGTCATGTACTGTTCGGCGTTCAAGTCCATCAACCCCGCGCTGTACGAAGCAGCGGAACTGGACGGAGCGAATACTTTCCAAAAGTTCTGGTACATCACGATCCCCGGGATTTCCACCATCACCTTCTTTCTGGTGCTCGCGGGCATCACGGCGGGACTCACCACCTTCGATGCGGCGCGCATCATGGCGCCCATGAGTTGGGACGGGTACGCGGGTCCGGAAAATGCGGGGCTGGCGCTCATGTATTACATTTACATAGAGGGCGTGCAGTTCGGCAACATGGGGTATGCCTCGATCCTGAGCTGGCTTCTGTTCATCGTCATGATGATCCCGTCCGTGTACCTCATCCGCAAGCGCATTCTTTCGTTGGAGGATCTGTAATATGGAAAAAACGATTCGCCAAAGAAAGGCAAAAAAGAGTTTTCCCGTTGCAAAACTCGTCACTTATATTGCGCTGGTACTCTATACGCTCATCTTGTTCGTTCCTTTTCTCGTCATCATCTGCACAACGTTTATGTCCGATTACGAGATAGGGGCAAGCGAATTCCACCTGTTCCCGTATGAATGGTCGGCGGAGGGGTATGAACTTATCTTCACGCTCGATCCCAATGCCGTGAACGGAGTGCCGTCGCTGCTTATCGGGTTCTTTAATACGATGTGGCAGACGCTCGTTCCCACGGTGGTTTCGCTGTTTGTTTCGGCTTTGGTCGCCTTTGTGTATTCCAAATTCCGTTTCCCGGGCAGAAAGATATTCTTCCTCGCGAACGTGTTCACGATGATGCTGCCGCTCGGGGCGTTCGGTTTCGTCGGATATTTGTTCTATGTGAACATCGGCTGGGTCGGGGGCGTGCGCGGGCTTTTGTCGCTCATCATCCCCGGGCTGTTCGGCAGCGCCGGCACCATCTTCTTTCTGCGCACCTATTACGACAGCGCGCTGTCCAACGAGGTCGTGGATGCGGCGAAGATCGACGGCGCGGGCACGGTGCGGCTGTTCTTTTCCATCGCGCTGCCGCTCGGCAAGCCTGCGATCCTCGCGCAGTTTTTGTTCGCGTTCGTGGGCGGCTACAACAGCTATTCCGCGCAGCTCATGTATCTGTATAACGATAAGTCGCTCTGGAACCTGCAGCTCGCGCTCTCGGAACTGACGGGAATGCTGAGTGAAGGGAACGGCTATAACAACGCCAAGTGCGCCGCCGCGTTTATTTCCATGCTTCCGCTCATCCTTCTGTATTTCGGCATGCAGAAGTACTTCATTGAAGGCATCAACATCGGCGGCGGAAAAGAGTGATGCGTCGTTGCGGCAGGCAAATTTATCAGGAGGAAAATTGAATGAAAGGAATAAAATTCATAGCGGCGGGTCTTTCCGCGCTCATGTGTTTCCCGCTGTTTGCAGCGTGCGGAGAGCAGACGGAGACCGTTTATCAGGCGGCGACCGAACTCTCCTATTACGACGGCACGCATTATGAAGAGCTTGCCGATCCCTACAAGTCCTATTATAACGGTGAATTGTGGCGGCGGAACAGCTCCGACCTTAGCGGCGCAGACCCGCTTGTTCTGGACAACACGTCGCGCGACGGATACTACTACGCGTATGTGACGGGGCTCACCTATTCCCGCTCCAAAGATCTTGTGACATGGGAGGGCGGCGGCAGTTTCGTAGATCTTTCGGGTGATTTGTCGGGTTCCGATGCCCTGTGGGCTCCCGAGGTCATCTACGACGAAGATGACGAGCTTTATTATGCGTTTTTCACCGTGAATCCGCCCGCAGATAAGACGGCGGGCGAAGGGGAATCCGCTCCCTACTATATGCCGATCGTGGCGACGTCCGAAAAAGCGTCGGGGCCGTTCGTTCCCGTTGCCTTTGACGACAGAAACACTTCCTATCCGCAGTCGTATGCGAAATATGCTCTCTTCGACAATGCGTCGTACATGGCGGCGTTTGAAGCCTCCGGGGTTCCGGACACTTCCGGCAATTCGATCTATACCGTTGACCGCGGCTATGTGGACGGCGACGAAGGGTGGGTGCGTTGCATCGACTTTTCTCCCTTTATTGATCCCGATACGGGCGAGAAGTATCTCTATTGGTCGCAGACGCCCGGCGCGATCGCTGGGGTAAAGATGACCGATTGGCTTACGCCCGATTGGTCGACGTACAAAACGCTCACCGCCTGCGGCTTTTATACGGTCGACGACTATGTGAAATATATGAACGGCGGAACGGTTGACGGGGTGTACTATGAAGAGATGGCTTCCTACTGTAACGAGGGCCCGTTCTTGATCAAACACAACGGCAAGTATTACCTCACCTTTTCCATCGGCTCTTATCTGGAATCTTCCTACGGCGTCATGCAGGCGGTTTCCGACAGTCCGCTCGGCCCGTTCCGCAAACTCACCGACGAGGAAAACGGCATGATCCTGAGCAACGATCTGGGCGAAAACCACGCGGTGGGCGGCCCCGGGCATCATTCCTTCTTTACGGTGAGCGTAGACGGGCAGCAGAAACTGATGATCGCCTATCATGCGCATACGAACCTCTACACCTATGAAGACAGGGCAGTGCGTTTCGACGAAGTGAAGTGGGTCACGGTGGAAGGCGCAGACGGGCAGCCGCTCGACGTTATGCACGTCAACGGGCCGACCGTCACCACACAGCCGTCCTTCGGCATCGGCGGGGAATACGGCGATATTTCGGGCGCGATGGAGAGTATTCAGCTCATCCGCGGCGAACTTGCCGAGGGCAGTTCGGCAGAGCGCATGATCGACGGCCTGTTCTCCTGCTTCACCGTTTGCAGCCAGGCGTTCGAGGAAAAGTACGCCGCCGCGGCAAGCATCGTGCAGACGTCTACCTTCGAGATCACGCTGAAAAGCCCGCGCGAGCTTCGCGGTATCATGTTCTACAACTCCAATGACGAGGAAACGATGTTTGCAAGCATCAGAAACATCGCCTTCGTCTGCGAAGAGAACGGGCAGGAGAAGGTGTATCTGATTCCCGAACTCAACTACAGCAGCGAATGCAACAGCATTTATAACATCGTGACCGGGCAGTACTACACCATCTTCGGCGGCGGGTGCTATGCAGAATTTGCAAGCCTTGCAAACGTAAAGGCGATCCGCTTCACCGTGGAAGTGCCGGAAGGCAAAGAGAGCGTCGGCGTCGCGGAAGTGGCGCTCGTCGGTAAATTTGCGGATACGCAGGCGTAAGGAGGGGAGATTATGAAAAAAATCGTAAAACGCATCTGCGTCGTTCTCGGCGCTGCGGCGATGACTGCCTGCTTCGCGTTCGCGGGCTGCGAAGGGAAAAACGAAAACTTTGTAGACGGTCCTGAATACAGTTACCGCGTCACGGACAAAACGGACGAGTATATCCTGCATACAAGCGGTTCGAGCGTTGTTGTCGACCCCGGCATCAACATTGACGGCGTGTTCGACGAAAGTTTTTATTCGGACAGGAACTGGCTGAAAGCAAATAAGACTTTAAAGCAGAGCGGGCAAGCGGAGACGGGCACGCTGGAAATGACGACGTATTTTTCGGAAACGGGAATCGTCGTTGCGGCGCACATCGTCGACAGCCGCGCCGCCGTGTACAGCTCTTCCGTCGCCACGGGCAACCAGACCTGTTTCAGCGGCTATTTTGCCTTCGGCGATACGACAACGACAGGCGACGACGTGTACGAGATCGAAAATACCGCTGCCAACGTGTTCAAGATATCCGAGTTCGTTTCGGGCGGTCTGCAGGTCATGTATACGGCAGAGGATGTCACCCCCGTACACGCCGTTCGGCGGGTGGGAGACATCACCAAAGGCGAATGCTACGAGTACTATGTCGAATACTTTATGCCCTATGCTTTGTTCGGCAGGAGCGAATGCACCTCCACGGTGTACTTCAATCCTACGATGATCTCTGCCACGCTCGACGAATACGGCAGTGCCATTGCGGATCTGCGCACATGGTATAACTTTGGCGGCGAACAAAGCTCTCTCAACGGCTGGAGCAAGCCGAATTCGGGGTACGTATTCGACCGCAACGGATTTATCTCCAACGACCTTACGATCGAGGAAGCGGTGGGCGGCACCGTCACCGAAGAGTGGGGATACGACTGGACGATCACGGGCGACATCGTTAACCTGAACATCACGCCCGACGATGGCTGGCGCCTTGCGCACCTCTATGTGAACGGAGAAGACGTAGTGGAGGATGTCGTCGGCAGCGTTTACTCGTTCACTTCGCAGGGAGACGTTACGGTTCGCCCCGAATTCGTGCGGAACGCCTGAAAGACGGATTAAACTAAAATACAGCCGCTTTTGCGGATTAAAAATCAAAGGAGGGAAATTATGAAGGGAAAAAAGAAACTTGCCGTGCTGTTCACGGCGGCGCTCCTCGCGCTGTCGCTCGGCGTTTTCGCGGCATGTGCCGAAGAGAAGCATTCGCTGACCTACGTCGGGGAAGTAGCGGCAACGTGCACCGATGCGGGACATGAGGCGTATTACCTCTGCTCGCACTGCGGAAAACTGTTTGCGGACGAGAATGCCGAAACCGAACTTTCGGATGCGGACGTCACGATCGCGGCGCTGGGGCATGACATGACCCACCGCGAAGCGGTCGAGGCGACTTGCACGGTGGACGGCAATATCGAATATTGGTCGTGTTCCCGCTGCAATCTGAACTTTTCGGACGAGGCGGGCACGAAAGAAGTTGCGTCCGTCACTCTTCCGGCGGGGCATGACATCGAATGGGTAGAAACCGTCGAGCCGACTGTTTCGGCGGAAGGGATGCGCGCCCACTATGAATGCAGCAAGTGCCATACTTGTTATGAAGATGTTGACGGCAAGAAAGTGATCGACCGCGAAGACCTCGTGCTCGCACAGCTCGTCGAGCAGGCGGTCACGGTCACGGTCGAAGTGTACGACGCGTCGGGGAACAAGGTCGAGTCGCCCGATTTTGACGCCATCAACGGGGAACTCAGCCTCCTCGGTGCATATTCCGACAATCAGTACAAGGGGCTTGCCGTAGCAAACAACGGAACGCTGGAGCTTGATTCCATCATTGTCGGCGAATATACGGTGGATATTTACGGATACAGGCGCAGCACGTTTACGGTCACACAGGGTACGAGCGGCTATACGCTTGCGCTGTATGCGACCATCGCCTACGGTTCGGGCGATAAAGTGACGGTGGACGACAAGACGACTTCCATTACCATCGAGGGCAGCGTTACGGATTATCAGAATACTGCATGGTCAGGCTCCGCAGAGCTTGTTCTCTCCGAAGACATTGCCGGAAGCACGGGCGTCGTTCTTGAATTCAATGTCAGGAACGTTACGAATTCGCAGGCGTCGGGGAATGACGAATGGGCGTCGCAGCGTATCGCCGTTCAGATGGCAAGGGGATACGAGGGCTTCCTGTTCTTCCTGCCGAGCAATGAGGCGAACATCTTCGATTTGACGGACGGCGGCATCCGTGACGAAGGGAAAACGCGGTTCGGCGCAGACGGCCATACGTATGATTGGATCAATACGCTCATGCGCGGAGCAAGCGGCGTGAACATGCGCCTCGTCCGTACGGGCGAAAGCGTGACGCTGTTCGTGCAGAACGCCGAAGCGGAGTGGGTGAAGATCGGAACGATCGCCTGCGCCGACGCAGCAACGGATATCATTATCTACGGTTGCGGCGTGGAATGGAAATTCTCTTCCGTCAAGGCGGATAAGCTTACGTATGTTCCCGGAAAGGAAGCGACGGCGGAAGAGCCGGGCAACTATGCCTACTATACGGACGGCACGAATTATTGGTTTGAGGACGGCGAGCAGACGACGGAAGATGGCGTTAAGCTCTATATGCCCGTCGATGTCACGCTTACGGTAATCGGCATCGCGCTGGACGGCGAAACGTCGGAAACCGTTGCGGCAGGTACCGTGATCACCTTCACGAGCCGTGCAGCCACCTACACATATACGGTAGGCGGCGAAGAGCTCACCGAGATGGTCGCTGGTGGCTACATCGTCACGGCAGATGGTTACCGTACGGAAGAGATTACCGTTTCCCCCGGCGGCGGAGAGGTCGAGATTACGCTTACGAAGGTCATTTCGATCGAAGGCGATGTTGCCGATTATACGGGTAACAGGTGGTCGGATTCCGTGGCGCTGGATATTTCCGAGGAACTCAAAGCAAGTACGGCGGTCATCCTTGAATTCAACGTCAGAAACGTTACGAATTCCGCAGCGGGCTGGCCGACGGATGAATGGGCGTCGCAGCGCATTGCTATCCAGATGGCGCAGGGGAACGAGGGTTTCCTGTTCTTCCTGCCCAAGGGCGAGGCAAACATCTTTGATATGACGGATAGCAGCATTCGCAACGAGGGCAAGACGCAGTTCAGCGGCTCATACGCCTGGATCGATACTCTCATGCGCGGAACAAGCGGCGTGAACATGCGCCTCGTCCGTACGGGCGCGAATGTGACGCTGTTCGTGCAGAACGCCGAATCGGAATGGCTGAAGATCGGTACGGTCGCGTGCGGCAGTGCCGCGACGGAGATCGTATTCTATGGCTGCGGTGTGGAATGGGAATTCTCGTCCGTCACGGCAGAGGAGATTACCTATGTTCCCGAAAAGGAACCAGTTTCCACGGACAAACCCGGCAATATCGAATATTACACGGACGGCACAAATTATTGGCTGCCCGACGGCACGGTGACGACGCTGGAAGAGACCGTTGTCAAGTACGCGGCGGACGTAACGCTCAATCTCACAGGCGTTGCGTTGGACGGTAAAACGTCGGAAACTGTTGCAGACGGCACCGTGATCACTTTCACGAGCGACAAGGGTTCTTTCACCTACACCGTGGGTGAAACGGAAAACTTCAAACTTTCGCCCGATACCTACACCGTGACGGCAGACGGCTATCGTACAGCAGAAGTCGTTATTCCCGAGGAAGGCGGAGAGGTCGAGATTACGCTTACAAAGGTCATTTCGATCGAAGGCGATGTTGCCGATTATACGGGCAACAGGTGGTCGGATTCCGTGGCGCTGGATATTTCCGAGGAACTCAAAGCAAGCACGGCGGTCATCCTTGAATTCACCGTTAAAAACATTACGAATTCCGCAGCGGGCTGGCCGACGGATGAATGGGCGTCGCAGCGCATCGCCATTCAGATGGCGCAGGGGTATGAAGGATTCCTGTTCTTTCTGCCCAAGGGCGAGGCAAACATCTTTGATATGACAGATAGCAGCATTCGCAACGAGGGCAAGACGCAGTTCAGCGGCTCATACGCCTGGATCGATACTCTCATGCGCGGAACAAGCGGCGTGAACATGCGCCTCGTCCGTACGGGCGCGAATGTGACGCTGTTCGTGCAGAACGCCGAATCGGAATGGCTGAAGATCGGTACGGTCGCGTGCGGCAGTGCCGCGACGGAGATCGTATTCTATGGCTGCGGTGTGGAATGGGAATTCTCGTCCGTCACGGCAGAGGAGATTACCTATGTTCCCGAAAAGGAACCAGTTTCCACGGACGAACCCGGCAATATCGAATATTACACGGACGGCATGACCTATTGGCTGCCCGACGGCACCGTGACAACGTTGGAGAACACCGTTGTCAAGTACGAAGTGGAAGTTACTCTCACGCTCGAAGGCTTTGCGCTGGACGGCACCACGACGGAAACTATTGCAGACGGCACCGTGATCACTTTCACGAGCGACAGATCCGTTTACGCCTATACGGTGGGGCAGGAGGAGGCGCTCAGGCTTTCGCCCGATACCTACACCGTGACGGCGAACGGCTATAAGACGGCGAGCCTTACCGTAACGGAAGGGACGACCGAATATACGCTCACCCTCTATCGCACGATCGCCTATGCTTCCAACGACAAAGTGACGGTGGACGACAAGAACGGTACGATCAATATCAAGGGCGATGTCGCCGATTATACAGGCAATCAATGGTCGGGTTCCGCGGAACTTGCTCTTTCCGATGAAGTGAAGCAGAATACGAACGTCACCCTCGAATTTACCGTCAGAAACGTCACGAATTCGCAGTCCGAGTGGCCTGAAAACGAGTGGGCGTCACAGCGCATCGCCATTCAGATGGCGGAGGGGAACGAGGGTTTCCTGTTCTTCCTGCCCAGCACTGAAACGAATATCTTTGACATGACGGACAATGGCATCGGGGACGGCAACAAGCATAAGTTCGACGCAAACGGAAATTGGATCAACGAACTTATGCGTAGCGAAAACGGCGTGAACATGCGCCTCGTCCGCGAAGGCGCAAACGTGACGCTGTTCGTGCAGAACGCCGAAGATGCGTGGATCGAGATCGGTACGGTCACCTGTGCCTCTGCCGACGCTGTGACGGAGATCGTCTTCTACGGCTGCGGCGTGGAATGGGAATTCTCGTCCATTACCGTCACGCCGAATGTGCAGGAGTAAAACAACAGACGCGGAGAGTGGACTCCCTCCCCGCGCCTTGGTAAAAGTGATATTCGGGAAAACGACAAAATGATATGAAAAAAATCGGCTTTCCCCTATCGGAGCAGAAGGATAGGTCGGGCTTTGACCTATCCTTTTTGCTGTCATGGAGCAGACGAGATATTTTTTGGAGCAGAAAAATGAACAAGCTATATTTAGGCGCAGCATACTATCCCGAACTTTGGGAAGAAGAGGAAATCGAAAAGGACATTGCCCGCATCAAGGAAGCGGGCTTAAACTGCGTGCGCATGGCAGAATTTGCCTGGGGCAGGATGGAGCCAAAAGAGGGAGAATTTCACTTCAAATGGCTGAAAAATGTCGTGGAAAAGTTATATAAAAACGGGATATATACCGTACTCTGCACGCCTTCGGCAACGCCGCCCAGATGGCTCCTGACAAAATATCCCGAAACGCGCATGGTGATGCACGATCTGATCCGCGCGGACGTCTCTTCCCGCTGTCACACCTGCAAGACCTCCGAAGTGATGCGGGAGAAGAACCGCATCATCGTCACCAAAATGGCGGAGGCGTTTGCCAATAATCCCGCCGTCGTCGGCTGGCAGATCGACAATGAAATATACCCTTACAACGAGGGTTGTTTCTGTGAAAACTGCAAGGCGGCGTTCCGTGCGTGGTTGAAAGACAAATTCGGCAGCATCGAAAATCTCAACAAGGCGTGGGGCATGGCGCGCTGGTCGCTCTCTTATGATGGTTTCGAGGATATCGAGCCGCCGTATCCCAAGCAGTGGCGGCACCCGTCTCTTCGCAAGGCGTGGCGGGAGTTTCAGTACGCGCAGGTAAAAAGTTACGTCGAAGAGCAGGCGGATATTCTACATAAATTCGGGTGCGGCAACGTCGGCACTAACATGATGCAGCACAACAGCATGAGCTATTATAAGATCAACGAAAAGCTGGATGTCGCGCAATATAACCACTACGAGCCGGCTTCCGCGCTCGCCGACACGGCGTTCGGGTATGATTTTGTGCGCTGCGTCAAGGATAAGCCGTTTTGGGTAATGGAGACGCAGGTCGGCTGGAATGGCAGCGAGTATGCGGAAGGGGGTTACCGTCCCGCGGGCGAATGCTATGCGAACACCATGCTGCCCTTTGCGCGCGGTGCGCAGATGAATCTGTACTGGCTGCTGCGCACGCACCCGAACGGCCACGAACTGGCGCACGGAGCGCTGTATTCCCCCGCGGGCAGAGCGTATAAAGTGACGGAGGAAGTACAGCGCGCAGCCGCAGACCTGAAAAAGTGCGGTGAATTTTTGCAAAACTCTTGCGTCCGTTCGGAAATCGCGCTACACTATTCAAGTACCGCGCTCAACAGCTTCGAGAGCGCGCCGCTTGTCAAGGGTTTCAACTACCGCGCGGAGCTGATCGGAAGGTATTATTCCGCTTTCCGCCACTATAATGTGGATGTCATCGACACACAGCACGGTTTGAACGGGTATAAAGTTCTCCTTTCGCCCTTTCTTGCGGTCGCCGATGAGAACGGGCTCTATGATCGCGTCATAAAGTGGGTGGAAAAGGGCGGAAAGTGGATCGTCGGCCCCATGTCCGACATCATGGACGGGAACGTGCGCCGCTATACCGACTCCGTGTTCGGCTTTTTGGAAGACCTTGCAGGCGTGTATGTAAAGTATCAGCGCCCAATCGGGAACGACGTGTTCCGCGCCGGGTGGAAAAACGACGGCGAGTGCGGCATCTCTGTGTGGTACGACGCCTTCGAATGCAGGGAAGGGACACAGAGCCTTGCCCATTATTCGGCGGGCGAGTTCGCGCCCTATTCCGTCATCACCGAGCGCAAGGTCGGCAGGGGAAAGGTCGTTCTGGTCGGCAGCGTTCTCTCGCACGGCGACATTTTGCGCCTTATTGATCTTCCGCCGATCGCCGAGGCGAGCGAAAATATCACGCTTACGCAAAGGACGGGCGAGGAAAGTGGCATCATCGCCGCGGAGACGGCGGGAAGGTGCGGCAGTCTTTTTTTGGAGAGTACGCACACCGATCTGCTCACGGGCAGAGCGCTCTGCGGAAATATAGAACTTGCGCCCTACGAGGTGCTTGTATTGAGGAAATGATATGTTGAACGGAAAATTTATCGGTGTGGCGGAACAGACCAATGTTTTTGTTTTGGAACAGAAATTCGCGGTACGTTCCGCAAAACATGTGACATTGCGCGCTACGGCTTTGGGCGTGTATTTTGCGGAAGTGAACGGCGTGCGGGTGGGAGACGGGTATCTCGCGCCCGGCTGGACGTCGTACAACAAGACCCTGCAGGTGCAGGAGTACGACATAACGCCGCTCGTCAAAGAGGGCGAAAACATCCTCACGCTCACGGCGGGAGAGGGGTGGTATTGCGGCCCGCTCACATGGGAGCGAAAGCGCGATACATACGGAAAACAGCCCGCCGTCTGCGCCGACCTCGTTGCGGACGGAAAACGGATTCTTTCCACGGACGAAAGCTGGAGCGCACGCGAGAGTTTTATCCGCGAAAGCGGTATCTATGATGGAGAAACGCAGGACTTTACGGCGGAGAGGAAACCGCTCACGCCCGTCGCTGTTGCGTTCGATAAAAAGGCGCTCGTGCCGCAGATGTGCGAGATTGTGCGTACCACCGGGCGCATACCCGTCAAAGAGGTCATCCGCACGCCGAAGGGCGAACTTGTGTACGACTTCGGGCAGAACCTTGCTGGCGTGGTGGAAGTCAGAACGCCCGTCGGTTTTGACGGCACGCTCGTTTTGCGGCACGCCGAAATTCTGGTGAACGGCAATTTCTATACCGACAACCTGCGTTCGGCGAAGGCGACGGACACCTTTACCTGCAGGGGCGCGCATGTCCTTTCCGCCGAGTTCACCTTTCATGGGTTCCGCTATCTCTGTGTCGAGGGGGCGGAGCTACCGAAGGAGTGTTTTACCGCTCTCGTCCGCCATACCGATATGAAACGAACGGGTCATATTCAAACGGACAACGCGCGTTTTCAAAGATTGTACGAAAACGTCGTCTGGGGTCAGAAAGGAAACTTCGTCGACATTCCGACGGACTGTCCGCAGCGGGACGAGCGTTTGGGCTGGACGGGGGACATCAACGCATTCTGCTGCACGGCGGCATACAATTACGATATCCGCGCGTTCATGAAAAAGTGGCTGAAAACGCTGCGTGACGATCAGACGGCGGATGGGCGGATCCCGCACGTCGCACCGGACTGTCTGGGCGAGGCGAACCGTGCGACGAATGCGATGTGGTGTGACGTGATCACCATGGCTCCGTGGACGCTGTACGAAATGTACGGTGATATTTCCTTTTTGGAAGAGAACTTTTCCGCAATGGAGAAGTTCATCGCGGCACGCGAGGCGACGATGGAGAACGGACTCATCGTGCGCGGGCACGAGTACGGCGACTGGCTCGCAATGGACGGCGAGCTGCTTTTAGGGAACGGCGTCATCGGCAGAACGGACGTCTATTTTCTCACCAATGTTCTACATGTTCATTCGCTGAAGATCGCAGCCGATGCAGCGCACCTTCTCGGAAAAGAAAAAGAGGAGAAGTTTTACCGCAAAAAGTATGAACGGCACCTTGCGCGCGTGCGGGAAGAATATATCACCAAGGGAGGAATGCTGGCATTCGACACGGTGACGGCGCAGACCGTTGCCTTGCATTTCGGCATCATTCCCGAAGAACATCGCGCCAAGCTCGCCGCAATCCTTAACGAGAATGTCGTACGCCACGGCTACCGCATGGTGACGGGATTCATCGGCTCGCCGTTTTTGCTATTTGCACTTGCGGACAACGGGTATTTTGAAACGGCGCGCAGGGTGCTTATGAACAACGGTTTCCCCGGCTGGCTGTACGAGGTGGATATGGGCGCAACTACTATCTGGGAGCGGTGGAACAGCCTGATGCCCGACGGCACGCCCAACCCCGACGGCATGAACAGCTACAACCACTATGCCTACGGGAGCGTCATGGAGTTTGTCTACCGCCGCATCGCGGGCATCGAGGCAAAAGAGGCAGGCTTTGCGAAGATAAAAATTGCGCCGCACCCCGTAAAGGGGCTTCCCTCCCTTCGTGCCGAGTACAACAGCGTGCGTGGCAAGATCGTATCGGAATATCGGCAGAAAGACGGAAAAATCGAATACGTTATCGAAATCCCCGGTCAGCTTGAGGCGGAAATCGTACTTCCGAACGAAACGCCCGTTTCTGTCAAAGCCGGCAAATATACCTTTGAGCGTGATTCGGAGGAACTCTATACAGAGCCTTTCACGCCCGAAAGCACGGTTTTGGAGGTGTTTGAAAATCCGAAGGCAGTGCGGGCTTTCAATGAAGTGTTTAGCGGCATTTTCACGGGCAGCGAAATCGCGTGGATGAGGGGCGAACCGAAAACGCTGCAATTCATGGCGGAATTCCGCGATATGGAAGGCAAGATGAAACTTTCCGATTTCCCAGCCATGCTCGCGCGGGCAAACGATATTTTCAAGAGTTTATAAGGGGTTCATCATGAAAACAGTTAAAGAACTGACGCCAGAGGAAAAACTGCGCCTTTTGTGCGGGCGCGGAAATTGGCACACGGAAGACTTTGAGGGTACCCTTGAACGGGTGCGCATGACGGACGCCTCCATGGGCATTCGTATGCCGCTCGATCCGAATGAGTGGCAGGATGATCGCCCGTCCATTGCATATCCCTCCATGCAGATATTGGCAAATACTTGGAACACGGAAGTGGTGCGCGGGTACGCCGAATGTGTCGCGGACGACTGTCTCGACGCGGGCGCGGACGTCGTCCTGGGCCCTGGGGTGAATATCAAGCGCGATCCTCTGTGCGGGCGCAACTTTGAGTATCTTTCGGAAGATCCTTTCCTTGCAGGCGTCATGGGCAGGGAGTATATTTCCGCCATGCAGGAGGAGGGAGCGGGGACGTGCGTCAAACACTTTTGCGCCAACAATTCGGAGATCAACCGCCGTCAACAGACGAGCGACGTCGATGAGCGTGTTCTTCGCGAGATATACTATAAGCCGTTCGAGATCGCTTGTGAAGCAAAACCCGTGTCGCTTATGTGCAGCTACAACCGCATCAACGGAGTGCGTGCGGCAGAGTATAAAAAGGGTTTTGATGTCTTAAAAAAGGAGTTCGGTTTTGATGGGATCATCATATCCGACTGGGACGCCGTGCGCGACAGGACGGCCTCGGCAAACGCAGGGATCGGGCTGGAGATGCCCTTCCATAAAGATCACTATGAGCAGTTTGTCGCCGACTACAAGGCAGGCAAACTCTCAGACGAAACACTCGATGAACTTTCTGGGCAGGTTTTGGAGTTTGTCGCACGCTGCAAAAAATTGCAGAAAGGCAAAAAGCGTAAATACACCCAAGAGGAGCGAATCGCCTTTACGCAGAGAGCGGAGGAGGAGGGCATCGTTCTGCTGAAAAACAACGGCATACTGCCGCTTGCAAAGAAAAAGAAACTCGCCATCTGCGGTTGGTACGCCCGTCCCTGCGCCTATGAATGGAATAAAAACCCTGAGCTTTTGTCGGGCGGCGGTTCTGCACGGGTCATCCGCCTTACGCCAATGTTTGATATGAAGGAGCTGTTGGAAAAAGAATACGGAGGTATTCTTTATGAGCCCGCATTTACCGACGACGGCGTCAACGATACTTTTATGACTCCCGGGGCAGCCGTACAGAACGCCGCCGAGAGAGATGTAAACCTCGTGTTGGCGGGTACGGGTGCGCGCATAGAGAGCGAAGGAAACGACCGAAAGACGATGAAACTTACCCCCGCACAGGAGCGTACAATTCTTGATACGGCTTCCGCCAATCCGAACACTGTTGTTGTTCTCTTTGCGGGTGCGCCTGTAGATATGAGTGCGTGGCTCGATAAAGTCGCCGCCGTGGTATGGGCAGGATTCCCCGGGGAACGGGGCGGTGAAGCGATCGCAAATATCCTCACAGGCAAAGTGTGCCCGAGCGGGAAACTTTCCGAAACCTTCCCCAAGGCGTATGATGTAACGCCTACGGCAACAGAATACCGTGACAGCCAGGTCACACGCTATCAAGAGGGGCTGGATGTGGGGTATCGCTATTATGACCGTCACCCGGAGGCGGTGCAGTTTCCCTTCGGATACGGGTTGAGCTATGCGAAATTTTCCTACGGCGGTTTAAACGCGAGAACGGACGGCAAGCGTGTAACGATTCGCTTTGAAATCAAAAATGAGGGAACGCGTGCAGGAAAAGAGGTCGCGCAATGCTATATTCGCCCCTGTATGCCCAAGGTCTATCGCCCTGTAAAGGAATTGAAAGGCTTTGTAAAAGCGGAAGTAAAAGCGGGCGAGAGCAAGGGGGAGGAAGTCATTCTCGAAAAGTCCGCATTCGCCTACTGGTCATCGGCGAAAGACTGTTGGACGGTTGATGACGGCGTATATGAAATTCTCATCGGCGCGTCGTCGCAGGATATACGTCTGACAGGGAAAATCACGATCGAAAACGGAAAGATTACTGTCATATAAGGAGAACGAAATGGAAAACATTATTCTCGGTAATCTTCGCGTACAGATTTTGAGCGAAGAAATCGTGCGCATCGAGCGCGCGGGGAAGGGCGGCTTTGAAGGAGAGCGGGCATACCATGCCCGAGAGATCTCCGTAAAGTTCCACTGTCTGAAGGATGCGGGCACGGTGCGCAGCGTGACGGTCAACGGGGAGGAAGTACCCTTCAAGCGGACAAAGAGGGACACAGGCGCCTTCCCGCTCGATACAAGCCTCTCCGCACCTGATGCGTATGTCGTAGGTGTTTCTTTCCTGGCAGACGTTGCAAAAGAGCAGTCCGTCGTCTTTTTCTGCGAATGACTGAGGAGGCAAAATGCAGTATTGTACGACAATTCTGATCTCGGAACACATTCGTCTGGATCTGTTTACGGCGGAGATGTTCCGCGTGCGCGTTTCGGCGCTGCCGGGGGAGAAGTTCCCGGAAAAATACGAAATTCCATTTGCTGTCGGCAGGACTTCGCCGTGGGAGGCGGTGGAATATCGTGCGGACGGGGAGACGGACAGCACGATGGTTGCCGTCCGCACGGAAAAGTTCGTCGTCTACGTCCGCAAGGATACGGGGACTTTTATGGTCGAGACCTTGCAGGGCAGACGGCTGTATCCGGAGGCTGCGCCCCGCTACGGCATGTTCAAAAATCACTGTATTCTGTTCGACGCCGCAAGCTTCTGGAAAGAGGAGAGTAGCTGTTCCCGCTATTCGCATTGGTTTTACCGCCGCGAAACGGGTCGGTACGACATTCTCCTGAAAGAGGATGCACTGCTCGATATCTATTTTATCCGGGCGGAAACGTATCAGAAGGGGTACGCGCTGCTGAACGAACTCGTCGGCGCGGAGCCGATGCTGCCGAAGAAGGGCTACGGCTATTATCAGACGCAGCACCTGGGCGCTAAGGGCAGTCAGCCGCTTCTGATGCAGACGGCGGCACTTCTGCGCGAGCGCGACATCCCCTGCGATACGCTCATCCTCGACTATGAGTGGGGTGACGGTGCGAACGGCGGAGAGGAGGTTCCGTGGGGCAGCCGCCTCGACTGGTCGGATGCATATTGTTGTCCAAAGTCTCCCACAGACATGATCGCCGAACTTCATGAAATGCACTTCGACGTGATGACGATCCGCCACAGCATTCCTTCGTATGAGGGGCGCATGGATGAGGATTGGGTGTGCGCGGAGTACGCCGCCGGTCTTTGGTGGGAAAAACTGCAAGAGCAGCTGGAGATCGGCGTCGCCGGAACCTGGCAGGACACGCGGCGGACGGATATCACGAACGCCCGTATCTACGCGGGGCTGGAGGAGCGGACGGGGAAGCGGGTCTCCATGCTCTCCGATTACGATTTGTACCGCGATTCGTGCTGGACGAAGGACTGCGTGATGACGCCCGAAAAGCAGAAGATCGGCGGGAGAAGGTCGCCCTTTTTCTGGACGGGGGACGCCGCCGTGAAGACGTGGGAGGATCTCGCCTTTCAGATCTACGGGATCGTCAACGAACACGGCGCGCTGAAGGGGATTACCTACCTGACGAACGACGGGTTCCGCCCCGGCGGCAGGGAACTTGCCGTGCGGTGCGATCAGTTTTTATGTTTCAATTCCGTCGCACGTTCGCATAACCACAAGCCGTGGCAGTCGTCCGGCGGAGGGGATGACCTTTCCGAGCGCATGGCGATCGGAAAAGAGCGGGAACGGGAAACAGAGGAAGAGCGTTCTGCGGCGGAGCTTTTGGGGCTTGATCGTCCCGATCCGGTGCAGGAAGAAATCATTCGTAAATTCTTAAAGCTGCGCTACCGGCTTCTTCCCTATCTCTATTCGGCGGCGCGGGAGTGCTTCGATACGGGGCTTCCCGTCACACGGCCATTTATGGCGGCGTTTGAGGCGGACAAAAATTGCTGCGAAAATCAATATCCGATGCAGTATATGTTCGGGAAGGACATTCTTGTCTGTCCTGCCCGCCGTCGGGAGTTACAAAGGAATGTCGCCGGAGCGGAGTATCGCGCTCGAATGGCAGGGCAAGACTGTCCGCGTGCGGCAAAAGAAGGGAGAACGGATTAAAATTACCCTGTAAGAAAAGCGGCTTTAGGCTGCTTACACTGTACAACGGAGTAGGACATGCAATATGAACACAAAGAATACCCCCGTCCGCAGTTCCGGCGGGAGGGGTGGCAGAATCTGAACGGCGAATGGGAGTTTGCCTTCGACGATAAGAATGAAGGCATAAAAAGCGGACTGTGGCAGGGGAAGAAGGCGCTGCCGCTGAAGATCAACGTGCCGTTTACCTATGAGTACCCCGCGAGCGGCGTCGGGGATGCGGCGCAGCACGACGTCGTGTGGTACCGCCGCACGTTTGCGATCGCCGAAGGAAACGGGGGCAGTCGCGCGCTGCTCTGCTTCAATGCCGCCGACTATCAGACGGATGTATGGTTAAACGGCGTGCATATCCTCACACATACGGGCGGGTTTGCGCCCTTTTCGGCGGATATCACTGATTTTCTCAAAAAAGGCGGAAACGTGATCGTCGTGCGGTGTGAAGATACGCTCAACGATGCCGTGCCGCGGGGCAAACAGAGCTGGACGGGCAGTCCGTTCTCCTGTTTCTATGTCCCGAACACGGGCATCTGGCAGAGCGTGTGGCTGGAATTTTTCGGAGAGGACTGTATCGCAGAGCATTTGCTGCTTTGCGATTACGACAGAACGGAACTATACGGCGAACTGGTTACGCTGTACGGCAAGGCAGACGAGGCGGAAATTGCCGTCACGTTTGACGGAAAACTCATCAAGCGGGAACGGCTCACCCTCCGCGGCAGGCATAACAGGTATCGCTTTGCGCTCCCCAAGGATTATACGGACGACTACTCGTGGTCGCCCGAAAATCCGCGCCTCTTATATGTGGACTTTACCTTATATAATGACGGAAAACAAATTGATCTTGCGCATACACGCATCGGCATGCGCAAAATTTCCGTAGACGAGTATGGCAAGATCTGTCTGAACAACCGCCCGTACTATCAGCGGTTGGTGCTCGATCAGGGGTATTGGCAGGAGAGCGGGCTCACGCCGCCCTCGGCGGAGGCGCTCAGAAAGGACATCGAACTTGCAAAGGCGATGGGGTTTAACGGGGCGCGGAAACATCAGAAATTAGAAGATCCGTATTTCTGCTATTACGCGGAAGAGCTTGGTTTTCTGACGTGGTGCGAAATGCCGTCCGCATACCGCTTCTGCGCGGAGGAGACCGCAGCCATCACGCAGGAGTGGCAGGAGATCGTCAGAGCGGGACGCAACTGCACGAGCAACGTGTGCTACGTACCGCTGAACGAGAGCTGGGGCGTGCGGGAGATCGCGGCGGACGAAGCGCAGCAGGCCTTTGCCCGTTCGCTGTACTATCTCACGAAGTCGCTCGACCCTACGCGGGTCATCTCGACGAACGACGGATTTGAGATCGTAAATCCTACGGATATCCTCGGCGTACACGATTACGATGCGGAAAAAGCGGAGGATTTCCAAAAGTATGCGGCAGAAAAATACGACGGCATGCACCCGCAGGGATTCGCGCTGTTTGCGGAAGGGGAGCGGTATGCGGGTGAACCTGTCCTTCTGACGGAGTTCGGCGGCAGGGCAATGCAATCCGACGCCAAGGGCGAGGCATGGGGGTACAGCGGCGCGGCGCAAAATGAGGAAGCGTTCTTAAAGCAGCTCGGATCCATCATGCAAGGGGTGTACTCCTGCAATTTCCAGGGATACTGCTATACGCAGCTCACCGACGTCCAGCAGGAAGTCAACGGGCTTTTAACGGCGGAGCGCAAGCCCAAAGCAGATATTGAGAAGTTAAAAGCATTATTCGGGGGATTAAAGTAATGCTTAGCAGACGGATAAAATGTCTTTTTCAGTAACAGGTAAAGTTTCCATTGTATTATAGAATCGTGGCGTCAGTCAGTCGGAAAATACATATGTGCAAAAGATACTCGTACCCACTTGTACAACAGGCGGTTATACGGTGTTTACTTGCTCCGTCTGCGGCGACAGTTATACGGGCAATGAAACGCAGGCTCTCGGACACAGCTATAAGGCATCGACAACCTCCGGTTCCTGTACGAGCGGCGAGGAGTTCGTCATCTTCGACGGTGGGCAACATGGCTATGATAATATGTTCTGCGATGAACACGATCCAGACCAGCTGAAGCACCGTCCCCTCAAACGGTATGAGATACCCGCCTCCAAGCTGGTGCTGGAACCGGGCTACAATATCGACTATGAGGATGAAAAAGAGGACTTCGTGGTTGACGAGGCGGATACCGTGGAACTGGTCAACGGCGGGCGGATGCCCTGGGAACAGGTCAAGCGGGACGGCATTGACTACATTGCACTTTACTATGTGAACGAGAAAGGAAAACGGGTGCAGATTCTGGATGCGGAATTAGCATGAGTACAACAAGACTGTTTTGGTAGCAGAATATGTGAGAAGCAAAATGGAACAGGCATACTACACCGCCGTTTTCTGGCGCGGCGGAAAAAAGATTGATCTAAATGGACTAAAACCGGATGCGGTACGGTGTCTGTCTGTGACGGGAGAGTGGAAGGTGAATCTGTCCTTCCTGCGAGATTATCCCAATCTGGAGAAACTAACCCTAATGGAAAAGTGTGAGGGTGTAGAAGTTCTCTCCGAGCTAAAGCAGCTTCATACACTAATTCCTCCTCTCCACCGGAGATAGTGTGCTGGTGGAGGCCAGTCCCTACGATGCCATCTGGGGCATTCGGCTTTCAGCCAGCTCCCCCGAAGCACAGGACCCGATGAAGTGGCGGGGGCAAAACCTGCTGGACTTTGCTCTAATGGAGGTATGGGACGAACTGCGCCGGGTCACGCAGAATGAAATATTGTGCGACCGGAACGCAGTTTGAGGTAACATGATGGAATTATTTGCAAAAAGATTGACTTGGGAGCTGGACAATGATGAAGGGCTGACCCGTCTGTTCTTTGAATGGGAGGAGACGGGTCTGTTTGAAAAGGGCGGTCGGGAGTTTGTCTTTGTCCCGGGCGATACCGTGATTCTTGGCTGGGAGAGCTTTGTCCAAGGGTTGGACAAGGTCAACCGAGAGGAACTGGCAGACATTTTTGCGGAAATCGAATATGAGGGCACTGCGGAGGAATTTCTTCGGCAAGGTATGACCTCGGTGCGTCAGGTGACCATCGGTCCTATGATCGTGGGTCGGAAGCTGGAGGAGATCGGCTGGGAAAGCGTACCCATGAACGACCCTCGCATCATCGCTCACCCGGACTGGCTGGAGAACCTGCAGAAGTTGGCAGACCGTAACAGTCAGAGCCTTGAGATCCATCAAACGGTTCGCTTTGAACGCAATGGATGAGTGGGCTTATCTGTGCGGAGGCGGAAACCGCACCCTGTTTCCCTGGGGGGATGGATTGGACTACTCCATGCATCTGCACCACTTTGAAAGTGAGGAAGATCAGGGCAAGCCTACGACATGGAACAGCCCAACTTTTTTGGTCTGTCTATCGCCTACGACCCCTATAAACGGGAACTGGTAGACGGGAAAACATTGACACCTGCGGCGGCGACGGCGGCTGCAATATCTGCGGTGGCATGGGGCCTTTGCTCGGATATATGCCTTGTTCTCCTCACTGTAAACCGGAGATTCGGGAAGATAATGAGATCCACAATGACTATGACTTTTTCCGTCCTGTTATCCGGGTGCAGATCTCCGGGTGGAGAATGGTATCGCCCGGAGATGAGAGGTGAAATTGCCGGATGATCGAAGCAAATATGAAAATCCACATCACTTCTTCGATTATATTTGAATGTGGCGATGTTGCCATTGTTGGAAACGGTGAGTTTCGGGCTTCATCAGGAAAAGTGGATGGCTTTATTCTGTATGCCGACACTTTGCGGTATGAAAACGGGACGAAGCTCTCACGGGATGAACAGGAACGTCTGAAGTGCCTGTATCAGCATTTTGTATTGAACCAGGAAGATTTCATCGACTGGGATATTTGAAAAGAGATTCCCCATGAAATGTTAACAGATTGAGCAGCTATAAAGAGTGAATTGGATTGGAATGAAAAGGTGAGCCAATTATCTTGGCGATCGTTTCTCTGAATCGGTTTTCGTTGAAATTGATGCAGATATATAGAAATAGTTGACAGGATGCTTTGTCTGCGTTATAATATATATGCAGAATGTAATTTGTCTTGCATATGCAAATATTTGACCGCTTGCGCAGTTGCGCAAGTCATCGCCATACGGACAGGCGGGTCAACTGCCGGGCGTGTAAAATCGCGCACGTGGTGTTTGCCACATTATTGATTGGGCCAGAAGCTCAAATTTTATAAGTTGATAACTTTATAATCATAGACTTACAAAGCGTCACTTGTGAAACGATCAATAAGAGTAGTTAAAGTATTTGCAAAGACATACTTACTCGAAAGAATGTGTGAAAGTGCGGGAGTTTTCCCGTTCGGTTCTCCATGATTGAAGTGAAGAGCAGGTGCTTTGAGGGCACTGCTTTTTTTTACGAGGAAAATATGAACGACAGAGATCAGACACGCGCACCTTTATATGAAGCGCTGGAGAGGCTGCGTCGGAAGCGCGTGGTCCCTTTTGATGTGCCGGGGCATAAGCGCGGCAGAGGAAATCCGGAGCTTGTTGCCTTGCTGGGAGAAAAATGTGTCGGACTGGACGTAAATTCCATGAAGCCGCTGGACAATCTGTGTCATCCTTCTTCCGTTATCAAAGAGGCGGAGGCTCTTGCGGCGCGTGCATTTGGTGCGGAAGAGGCTTTCTTTATGGTGGGCGGAACGACATCTTCCGTACAAAGCATGATTTTATCCGTTTGCAAAGAAGGGGATAAAATCATTCTGCCGCGCAATGTACATAAAAGCGTAATTAACTGTCTTATTTTGTGTGGCGCAATTCCCGTCTATGTCAATCCGGAAGTCGATCAGAGATTGGGGATTTCTCTCGGAATGGAGATGATCCATTTGGAGGAAGCGATCCGTGACAATCCGGAAGCGGTTGCCGTCTTTGTAAACAATCCTACATATTACGGAATTTGTTCTGATCTGCGTGCGATCGTTCGCCTTGCGCATTCGCATGGGATGAAAGTATTGGTAGATGAAGCGCATGGAACGCATTTTTATTTTCACGAACTTCTTCCGGTAAGCGCAATGGAAGCAGGCGCCGATATGGCGGCGGTCTCCATGCATAAATCGGGCGGAAGCCTGACACAGAGCTCCTTGTTGCTTCTAAACAAGGGGATCAATGCCGATTATGTTCGTCAAGTCATTAATCTGACACAGACAACGAGCGCTTCTTATCTGTTAATGGCAAGTCTGGATATCAGCAGACGAAATCTTGCCATGAACGGACACGCTTCTTTTGAGAAGGTGATGGAAATGTCACAGTATGCGCGGGATGAGATCAACAATATCGGTGGTTATTACGCATATGGTAAAGAACTGATCAACGGTACGAGTATTTATGATTTCGATATCACAAAACTCTCCGTATATACGCGCGATATCGGTTTGGCGGGCATAGAGGTATATGATATTTTGCGCGATGAATACGACATTCAGATTGAATTCGGGGATATAGGTAACATACTCGCATATATTTCCATCGGTGATCGTATTCAGGATATTGAACGATTGGTCGGCGCTCTTGCTGATATCAAACGTTTGTATAGTAAAGATAAAGCGGGAATGCTTGCCAATGAATACATAGCGCCACAGGTTGCGCTCTCGCCGAAGTCTGCTTTTTATGCGGAGAAAAAGTCCTTGCCTCTGTGTGAAACGGAAGGGTATATCTGTGCGGAATTCGTTATGTGTTATCCGCCCGGGATCCCGATCCTTGCGCCGGGGGAATATATCACGAAAGAGATTATTGATTATATTCTCTATGCGAAGGAGAAGGGGTGTTCCATGCAAGGAACGGAAGATATTCGCGTAGAACGCCTCAATGTTTTGGCATAAGGAGAAATAGCGATGGAAATGTGGTTTTCCGATATACATACACCAAATGTCAAATTATCTATCCGCGTGACCAAGCAGTTGTTCAGCGGACAAAGTGACTATCAGCAGGTAGACGTATTTGATTCGGTTGATCTTGGACGTTTTATCAGCCTGGACGGAGAGATCGTTTTTTCCGAAAAGGATGAGTTTATCTATGATGAAATGGTAGTACATGTTCCTATGGCGGTGCATCCGAATGTCAGGAAAGTGCTTGTCATCGGCGGCGGCGACGGCGGTGTCGCCAAAGAACTGTGCAATTATCCCGAGATCGAACAGATCGATGTGGTTGAAACGGATGAAATGTTCATTGAAGTCAGCAGACAATTTTTTCCGGAAACGGCAGAGGGGTTGAACGATCCCCGCGTACATATTTTTCCGCAGGACGGGTTGCGCTTTTTGCGCGGAAAGACGGGGGAATACGATCTGATCATCAACGATTCCACCGATCCGTTCGGACCGACGGAGGGACTTTTTACCAAGGAATTTTACGGGAGCTGCTATAAGGCTCTTCGCGAAGACGGTGTAATGGTGTATCAGCACGGCAGTCCGTTCTATGATGAAGACGAGGACGCCTGTCGCAGTATGCATAAAAAAGTATATCGTTGTTTCCCGATCAGCCGCGTATATCAGGCACACATTCCCACATGCTCTTCCGGATACTGGCTGTTCGGGTTTGCGTCTAAAAAATATCATCCTCTGAATGATTTCCGACCGGACAAATGGAACGCGAGAAAAATTAAGACCTGGTATTATACGACCAATCTGCATAGGGGCGCGTTTATGCTGCCTCGCTATGTGGAAGATATATTAAAAGAAGCGGAGGAAGAAAAATGAAGAAGCTACTCATTATCGGTTGCGGCGGTGTTGCTTCCGTCGCAATCCACAAGTGCTGTCAGGCCGATGATGTATTCGGAGAAATTATGATCGCAAGTCGCACAAAGTCCAAGTGTGATGCGCTGAAAGCGAAGTTGGAAGGGACGACGCGGACGAAAATTTCAACAGCTCAGGTAGATGCCGATGATGTGCAGCAGCTTTGCGCACTGATCCGCAGCTATCGTCCCGATGCCGTTCTCAATGTCGCTCTGCCATATCAGGATCTGACGATCATGGATGCCTGCCTTGCGTGCGGCGTCGATTATATCGATACCGCCAATTACGAATGCGAAAATACGGATGATCCTGTGTGGCGGGCAGCTTATGAGAAGCGGTGCAAGGAACTTGGATTTACCGCTTATTTTGATTATTCCTGGCAGTGGGCCTATCGTGAACGGTACGAAAAGGCGGGTTTGACCGCTCTTTTGGGCAGCGGTTTCGATCCGGGCGTGACAAGTGTTTTTTCTGCGTATGCACTCAAACATTATTTTGATACAATAGAGACCATTGATATTCTCGATTGCAACGGCGGAGATCACGGATATCCTTTTGCAACCAACTTCAATCCCGAAATCAATTTAAGAGAGGTATCTGCTGCAGGTTCTTACTGGGAGAACGGCAAGTGGATCGAAGTTCCTCCCATGTCAATTCACAGGGAATATGATTTTGCAGAAGTCGGCAGGAAGGATATGTACCTTCTTCATCATGAGGAAATAGAATCTTTGGCAAAAAATATTCCCGGGGTAAAACGCATCCGCTTCTTTATGACTTTCGGACAAAGTTACTTGACGCATATGCGCTGTCTGGAAAATGTCGGGATGCTTTCCACGACGCCTGTCGAATTTGAAGGGCATTCCATTGTTCCCATTCAGTTTCTGAAGGCTCTTTTGCCGGATCCGGCTTCGCTCGGTCCCCGTACAAAGGGAAAGACCAACATAGGATGCATATTTACCGGATGGAAAGACGGAAAACGCAGATCGGTTTATATTTATAATGTCTGTGATCATCAGGAATGTTATCGTGAAGTCGGTTCACAGGCAATTTCTTATACGACGGGCGTTCCCGCAATGATTGGCGCGATGCTGGTCGTGACGGGCGTTTGGAAAAAAGCCGGCGTCTTCAATCTTGAAGAACTTGATCCTGATCCTTTCATGGCAGCGCTCAATCGCTACGGACTGCCTTGGGTGGTCGAAGAGGATCCCGTACTTATTGAATGAATGCATCGACTGCAATGAAGATAAATCAATTGCCTACGCCTGTCTATGTCATCGATGAAGATAAACTGACGGACAATCTCCGATTGCTCCATCGCGTGGAAAGCAGCACAGGATGCAAAATATTGCTGGCGCAAAAGGCGTTTTCCGCATTTTGTGTGTATCCTCTCATCGGTCAATATCTCAGCGGCACGACCGCAAGCGGGCTATATGAGGCGCGGTTGGGAAAGGAAGAAATGGGAAAGGAAAACCATATCTTTTGCCCGGCTTACCTCGACGGCGAGTTTGACGAAATTGCACAGATTTGTGATCATATCGTTTTCAATTCCTTTGCGCAAAAGGAAAAGTTCGGCAAACGCTGCGGTCGTGTGAGTATCGGACTCCGCGTCAATCCGGAATTTTCCACGCAGGAGTCCGCGATTTATGATCCGTGTGCTCCGGGATCGCGTCTGGGGATCACAAAATCGAATTTTCGCGAAGATCTTCTGGACGGCGTTGAAGGTTTGCATATGCATACGCTCTGTGAACAAGGAGCGGATGCGCTGGCAGCGACAGTCCGGGTGTTTGAAGAAAAATTCGGATCGTATCTCGGAGCAATGCGTTGGCTGAATTTAGGCGGCGGTCATCATATCACAAAACCGGGATATGATATCGACTTGCTGGAGCGTACCGTGGGGCGGCTTGCGGATCGGTATGGCGTACAGGTTTACCTGGAACCGGGAGAAGCCGTCGCTCTCAACGCCGGACTGCTTGTTACAAAGGTGCTGGAGATCGTTGATAACGGTATTCATACGGCGATATTGGATGCGTCTGCGGCATGTCATATGCCGGATGTGTTGGAGATGCCGTATCGACCTCCGCTGAGAGGCAGCGGGCTACCCGGTGAAAAAAAATATTCTTATCGTCTTTCGTCGCGTACTTGCCTTGCAGGCGATGTGGTCGGAGACTATTCTTTCGATGCACCGCTTACGGAGGGGGATCTGCTCTACTTTGAAGACATGGCGATCTATTCCATGGTCAAGAACAATACATTCAACGGGATGCCTCTGCCTTCCATTGCGGTCATGAAGGAGGGCGAATGCCGTATTGTGCGGTCGTTCGGGTATTCTGATTTCAAAACCAGGTTATCATAATATGAAATTATTTTCTTTACCGCGGCAGGACGGTTTCCGAATGCCTGCCGAGTTTTCTCCGCATGACGGTTGTCTCATGATATGGCCATCGCGTCCCGGGTCGTGGGGGAAAGATCCCTTCGATGCCCGCCGGGCCTTTGCGGCGGTCATTCAGGCGATAGCGGAAAGTGAGAAAGTTTATCTGATCGCCGCGGATGCTTCTGCGCAAATGATGCTGCAGAAACAAATTGCTGACGGAAGCGTTGTGCCGGTCAATATTCCGGTCAATGATGCATGGGCAAGGGATACCGGCCCTACCTTTTTGATCAAAGACGGAGAGGTGCGGGGCGTAAACTGGCAGTTCAATGCATGGGGCGGACAGGCGGACGGACTTTATACCGATTACATGGAAGACGATGCGCTCGCAGAGGCATTTTGCGGACAACTCGGGATCGATGTGTATGATGCGCACCCTTTTGTCCTCGAAGGCGGGGCCGTTCATTCGGATGGCGAAGGAACGGTTTTAGTGACGGAAGAGTGCCTGATGAGTGCGGGCAGAAATCCTTATCTGACAAAATCACAGATTGAAGAGAAACTCAAAGCTTATCTGTCAGCAGAGAAGGTCATTTGGCTTCCCTACGGAATTTATGGGGATGAGACCAATGGTCATGTGGACAATATTTGTGCCTTTGTCGCACCCGCTGAGGTCGTGCTTTCGTGGACAGACGATGAGAAAGATCCGCAATATGCACGCAGTTTGGCTGATTTTCTTGTGCTGTCGGAGGCGCGCGACGCAAAGGGCAGACCGTTCAGGATCACGAAACTCCCGTTGCCGTCCAATCCCGTGATCGTGACAAAAGAGGAGGCGGAGAAAATTGAGTGCGCTCCGGGAGAGGTTCCCCGTACGGAAGGCGAGAGGCTAGCGGCGTCCTATGTCAATTTTTATATCGCCAACGGAGCCGTGGTCGTACCGCAATTCGGCGACAGGAACGATGAGAAGGCGGTCGCTGTTCTGAAAAAACTTTTTCCTGACCGAAAGATTGTTGCGGTGATGACTCGCAGTATTCTTCTCGGCGGCGGGAATATCCATTGTATAACGCAGCAGATTCCCCGGGGAGGTGCCCATGAAACCGATTAAAATTGCATGTATACAAATGCGGTGCAGCGCAGACCGGATGGAAAATATCGATAAGGCGGAACGCGCTGTCCGTCGGGCGGCGCAACAGGGCGCCAATCTGATTCTGTTGCCTGAGCTGTTTGAGCGACCGTATTTTTGTCAGGAAAGAAGGTACGAATACTACGAGTACGCGGAGCCTGTTCGGGAGAATCTTGCCGTCCAACGCTTGCAAAAACTTACGGCGGAGTTGAATGTTGCGGTCCCCGTAAGTATATTTGAACGGGACGGCAATTCATTTTACAATTCCGTTGCCATGCTTGACGGAGGGAAACTGCTGGGCGTGTACCGTAAGACGCATATCCCGGACGACCACTATTATCAGGAAAAATTTTATTTTACGCCCGGGAATACGGGATTTCTCGTTTTTTCAACGCAGTTCTGTAATGTCGGGGTGGGAATATGCTGGGATCAGTGGTTTCCCGAAACGGCGAGATGCCTTGCTTTGAACGGCGCGGATGTGCTGCTTTTCCCTACGGCAATCGGTTCGGAGCCAATTTTAACCGTGGATAGTGCAGGTCATTGGCAGCGCGTCATGCAGGGACATGCGGCTGCTAATGTAATGCCTGTTGTCGCGGCAAACAGGATCGGGACGGAAAGTGTTATTCCATGTGCCGAGAACGGATACCAGTCGTCGGAACTCAGGTTCTACGGGTCTTCGTTTTTGACCGATGCCACAGGAGAGCGCATTGCAGTTGCTTCCAGGGAGAATGAGGAGATCCTGTATGCCGAATATGATTTTGCACAGATTCGGCGTATGCGGTGGGAATGGGGCCTGTTCCGGGATCGCCGCCCGGATACATATTCCCCAATCATAAAATAAATGGGAAATTCCAATGGACGATGTCGGATTGGATATCCGAAAAATAGTTTGTGTAACAGATCGGAAAAGCAGCGAGATCTATTTCTTGCCGCTTTTTTCTGTAAGTCAAACTATGATTGAGCGCGCTTCGGGAAATGGGAGAGGCAAGATGTTATATGATAATAGGGAAATAAAAAGTTCCTTTGCGGCGATCGGCAGGGTATTATGCTGACTTGGATCGGAGAAGTTGTTTTTCGATAAAGCGGAACAGCAAGGATACGGCGGAAGGACGGACATACTACCCGGGGAAATATTCGCTGTATCTGCGCAGACAAAAGCGGATGATCTGATTTTCATAAAAAATACGAAAAAAAAGCAAGAAATTTTCGATTACCTATTGAATTTTCGTTAGAATTATTCTATAATAGGCTTGTACCATGTGATCAAATAGTTAGGGGGTTATTATGCAGGAAAAGGCAAAACTTTGCATTGAAAAAGGCACGACTGCGCTCGGTATTGAGTTCGGTTCCACGCGGATCAAGGCGATCCTGGTGGACGAAGAGAATACTACCATCGCATCGGGCAGTCATGAATGGGAAAATCAGCATATCAACGGAATCTGGACCTATTCGCTGGATGCAATCAGAGAAGGACTTCAGGATTGCTATGCTAAGCTTGCAGAGGATGTCAAATCGAAATACGGTGTGACGCTTACGACTGTAGGTGCAATGGGTTTTTCCGCCATGATGCACGGTTATATGGTGTTCGATAAGAACAATAACCTGCTTGTTCCTTTCCGAACCTGGCGTAACAACACGGCGGCAGAGGCGGGCAAGAAGCTCACCGAGCTTTTCAATTATCATATTCCCGCACGCTGGTCGATCGCGCATCTCTATCAGGCGATCCTGAACGGCGAAGAGCACATCAAGGACATTGTGTTCCAGACGACGCTGGAGGGTTATGTCCATTGGATGCTCACCGGCAGAAAGGTCATAGGCATCGGTGAGGCGTCCGGCATGTTCCCCGTCGATCCCAAGGCCCGTCAGTACGATAAGGGCATGCTGAAAAAGTTCAACGACTTGGTCGCGGGCAGAGTCCCTTTCAAGGTAGAGGATATTTTGCCCGAGATCCTCGTCGCGGGCGAGGACGCGGGCAGGCTGACGCCGGAGGGCGCGAAGTTCCTCGATCCCACGGGCAATCTGCAGCCGGGTATCCCGCTCTGTCCGCCGGAAGGTGACGCAGGCACCGGCATGGTCGCGACAAACTCCGTTCGCGTCCGTACGGGCAATGTCTCCGCGGGTACCTCTGTCTTTGCGATGATCGTACTCGAAAAGGAACTGTCCAAGCCCTATGATGAGATCGACCTTGTTACGACGCCTGTCGGCGATCTTGTCGGCATGGTTCACTGCAACAACTGTACGTCGGATATCAACGGCTGGGTGAATATGTTCGGCGAGTTTGCACAGCTTGCAGGCGTGGATATTCCCAAGTGGAAGCTCTATGACATGCTCTACTTCAAGTCGGAGGAGGGCGATAAGGACTGCGGCGGACTTTTGTCGTATAACTATGTCTCCAATGAGCACGTTACGCAGGTCGAAAAGGGCAGACCGCTCTTTGTGAGAACGGCAGAGGGCAAATTCAATCTTGCAAACTTCATGCGTACGCACCTTTATTCTGCGTTCGGCGCACTTAAGGTGGGGTGCGATATCATGCTTAAGGAAGAGGGGGTCAAGCTCGACCGCATCACCGGTCACGGCGGGCTTTTCAAGACGGAACGCGTCGGTCAGAGCTATCTTGCTGCGGCGATCAATGCGCCCGTCACCGTCATGAAGACGGCAGGTGAGGGCGGCGCGTGGGGCATGGCGATCCTTGCAAACTACCTCATCACCAAGAAGGAGGGCGAGGCGCTGGAGAGCTATCTCGATAACCGCGTTTTTGCGGGTCAGGAGGGCGTCACGCTTGCACCCGATCCCGAGAATGTTGCGGGCTTTGAGGAATTCGGCAAACGCTACGTCGAGGGGCTTCCCATTGTCCGTGAGGCGACCCGTTCGCTCAAATACTGACAGGTAACGTTATTCGGAGGAATTGAAAATATGTTGGAAGCATTGAAGGAAAAGGTCCTGAAGGCAAACCTTGACCTCGTCAAGAACAAGCTCGTCCTGTTTACCTGGGGCAATGTCTCCGAGATCGACAGAGCTACGGGTCTCATTGTCATCAAGCCCTCGGGCGTTGAGTATGACGAGATGAAGGCAGAGGACATGGTGGTCGTCGATTTGAACGGAAAAGTGGTCGAAGGTGATCTTCGTCCTTCGTCCGATACGCCTACGCACATCGAATTTTATAAGGCGTTCCCCGACATCGGCGGCGTCACGCACACCCATTCGACGTTTGCAACGGCATGGGCACAGGCGGGTCGCAGCATTCCTTTCTACGGCACGACGCACGCGGATTATTTTTACGGCGATATTCCCTGCGCGCGCTCGTTGACTAAGGAGGAGATCGAGGGCGAGTACGAGAAGAACACCGGGCTTGCCATCATCGAAAAGTTCAAGAACGACAAGATCAAACCCCTGGAAGTTCCCGGCGTGCTTATCAAGAGCCACGGCGTGTTCTCTTTCGGCAAGGACGGTGACAATGCTGTCTATAACGCGACGGTCATCGAAGAGGTTGCCAAGATGGCGTTCCTCACCGAGCATATCAACCCCGAAGTCACTCGTGCCGATCAGTTCATGATGGACAAGCACTATATGCGCAAGCACGGCAAGAACGCCTACTACGGGCAGACAAAAAAGAAATAAGGAGACAGGAGATGATCGAGACGGAAGTGATCGAATATACACCTAACCCCACCAAGCGCGCAGAACGTATCGCGGCGATCGCCAATGCGCGGGAAGCAAAAGGGGATCAACTCGTCTCAGTCCTGTCTACACCCAATTGCGGGGCGATCCTTGTGTTCCGTACTCCGACGGCTTCGGAGAAAAAATAGAAATTAAATTGAAAAAGGAATGAGGTAACGTATTATGAAAGAGAAAGTTGTATACTGGCTGACCGGCTCGCAGACGCTGTATGGCGATGACGTGCTTGCGCATGTTGCACAGCACTCCGAGGAGATGGCGAACTACGTCAACGAAAGAATGCCTGTCACCGTCAAATATCTGACGACGTGCAAGAGCTCGGATGAAGTCATCGCTGCCGTCAAGCAGGTCAACGCAGACGACAACTGCATCGGTATCATCACCTGGTGCCATACCTTCTCGCCCGCAAAAATGTGGATCAAGGGGCTGAAGATGCTGCAAAAGCCCATGTGCCACTTTGCGACGCAGTACAATGAGAAGCTTCCCTATGACACCATCGATATGGACTTCATGAACGAGAACCAGGCTGCACACGGCGACAGAGAGTTCGGCTATATCGTCACAAGGCTCAGAATGGACAACAAGGTCATTGTCGGCTACTACAAGGATGAAGAGGCCTTAAAGCAGCTCGCTTCCTGGTGCAAGGTGGCTGCGGGTTACGCGTTCTCCAAGACGGTCAAGGTCTGCCGCTTCTCGGACAACATGCGCGACGTTGCCGTCACCGAAGGCGACAAGGTCGAAGCGCACATCGACCTCGGCTGGCAGGTTGACTACTATCCCATCGGCGATCTTGTTGAGTATATCGAGAAGGTCACGGATGCGGAAGTGGATGCGCTCATGGCAGAGTACGACGAGAAGTACACGATGGGCACCAAGCGCATCGATGTCGTGAGAGAGCAGGCGAAGTATGAGATCGCGATCGACAAGTTCTGCAAGGAGAAGGGCGGCTATATCGGTATCGTCGATCACTTCGGCGCGTTGCACGGACTCAACCAGCTTCCCGGCCTCGCCATTCAGGATCTGCAGGGCAAGGGCTACGGTTTCGGTGCGGAGGGCGACTGGAAGATCGCGGCTCTCGGTGCCGTCATGCAGTACATGGCGGGTCAGACGGGTACGGGTCTCATGGAGGATTACACCTATGACCTTGCGGACGGGCTTTGCCTCGGCGCACACATGCTGGAGGTCTCGCCTCAGTTCGCTGCGACCAAGCCTCAGATCCAGGTGCATCCTCTCGGCATCGGCGGCAAGTCCGATCCCGCGCGCCTCGTGTTCGAGGGGATCGATGCGCCTGAAGCGGTCGCTGTCTCTATGATCGACATGGGCGACAGACTGCGTCTCATCATCCAGAAGATCGAGCTGGTCAAGTATCCTCATAAGATGCCCAACCTGCCCGTCGGCGGCCTGATGTGGAAGTATCAGCCCAACTTCAAGGACGGCGTTGCGGCTTGGATCTATGCGGGCGGCGCGCACCATACGGTCGTCTCCTCCAAGCTTTCCGTACAGGAAATGGCAGACCTCGGCAACATGTGGGGTATTGAAGTCGTCATTATTGACGAGAATACCAAGCTCGAGCAGTTCAAGAAAGATCTGATGTGGGCAGATCAGGTTTGGAAGCTTAAGTAAATCAGCGATTTTGGCGGGGCGGTACGGCGTACCGCCCCGTATTTTGTGAGGCGCTATGTATTTCAAGAAATATATTTTCGGCGATACCGCAGTTTATTACATTGAAACGCCCGTCGAGGGGCACGAGGGCAAGACGACGATCGGGCTTGCGGCATATCCCGCCGACTGGACGCTGGGCGAGGACGCAAACCTGTGCTGTGACAGTCTCGTGCAGGTCGCCTTCACGGGGGACGAGGGGCTGATTGACTATACGCAGGGTGTCACGATGCGCAACCGCGAGGGAACGCTCCTCAAAGTGGAGTCGCAGGCAGCGGACGAAAAGGGGGTCGTCACCCTGCTTTCGGACGCGCGTGGCAACCTGTATACGCACATGTTATCCTATTCCGCAAAGACGGGCGTCTTTACCGTGCAGGTCATCTACGAGAACGCTTCGGAGGAAGCGCGCACGCTGGAGATGCTGGAGAGTCTTTCCCTAAGCGGCGTTATTGCACCGTCCTTAGGGGTAAATTCGACGATCGGACTGCAGCTTCATCGTCTGACAAGTGCCTGGTCACGGGAATGTCGTCTCAAAACGGACGATTTTGCCCACCTCGGTCTTGATATGAGCTGGGCGCGCTACGGCGTAAAGGTGGAGAAATGGGGGCAGGTCGGCAGCATGTCAAACCGCGGCTATTTTCCTTTTGCCGCGATCGAGGAGATGGATGCGGATATCACCTGGGGTGTTATGCTGGATGCGCCCTATTCCTGGCAGATGGAAGTCTATCAGGAGAAGGAGAGCTGCTCTCTGTCTGCCGGGATGGGGGACTATGAGTTCGCGCACTGGAGAAAGACCATTCCCGCGGGTGGATCGTTTGCGGCGCCAAAGGCGTATTTCACCGTCAAAAGAGGTGGGTTGAATGCCGTCTGTAATGCCTTTGTGCATGAACAGGATGCCCGCCTTACCGTCCCCGAGAGCGAACAGTCAATGCCTGTCCTGTTTAACGAATACTGCACGACCTGGGGGTGTCCTTCCGAGGAAAATATTAAGGCGATTCTGCGTGCAATCAGTCCCTTCCCTGTTGATTATTTCGTCATCGACTGCGGCTGGTACAAGCCGGACGACAAGGGCTGGTGCAACGCAATCGGCGACTGGAAGCAGAGCAAGCTTCTCTTCCCGGACGGCATCAGGGCGGTGTCGGAAGCAATCCGTGCCGAGGGGAAAATCCCCGGCATCTGGTTTGAGTTTGAGAATGCGGGGCGGGATTCCGAGGCGTTCTACAACGAGGACATGCTCCTGACGCGTGATAATAAGGTCATCACGAGTAAAAACCGTCGTTTCTTTGACCTGCGAAAGCCGGAAGTTGAGGCATATATTTCCGCGCGCATGGTCGACTTTCTCAAGGAGAACGATTTCCGTTATATCAAGATCGACTATAACGATACTTACGGCATGGGCTGCGACGGGGCGGAGAGCCTCGGCGAGGGCGGACGCCAGGTCGCAGAGGAAAGCCTCTTTTGGCTGACAAAACTCAAAGAGGAAATCCCCGATCTGGTCATTGAAAATTGTGCCTCGGGCGGCAGTCGCATCGAGCCGCAGCGTATGGGTATGGTCTCCATGTGTTCCTTCTCCGATGCGCATGAGTGTGCGGAGATCCCGCTCGTCGCTGCAAACGTTTCCCGCGTCATCCCCGCGCGTCAGTCGCAGATCTGGGCGGTCCTGCGCGAAAACGACGATCCTTCGCGCACTATTTATTCGCTGTGTGCCGCGATGATGGGCAGGATCTGCCTCTCGGGGGACGTGCTCAACATGCCGGAGAGCAAGGTGCGTCTTGTGCAGGACGGGCTTGCATTCTATCAGAAGGTAAAGCACATCGTCCGCGACGGCGATATCCGTCTGATCGACTGCAATGTGGAGTATTATCGTGAACCCGTCGGCAGGCAAATTTATGTCAAAGATTTCGGCGACGAGCGCCTCATCATCATTCACCGACTCATTGCGGATGCAAAGATCGAGATTGAGATGGAAGGCTATCGTCTCGTTGATTGCTATACCGATCTCAGGTATGAAGTCAGGGACGGAATGCTTCTCATTGACGATGTGACGGATTATAAGGCGGGCGCGTTCCTGCTGAAAAAGTAAATGAAAAAAGCGGGCAGGGATTGACATTTCTGCCCGTTTTCTTTATAATAAAATCAGTCGACATGAGAGAAGGGCAAGTTTGTGAAACCGATCGATTATAAGAGCGTCTCGCTCAAAGAGGGCTTCTGGAAGAGAGTACGGGCTTTGAATGCGACGGTCTCTTTGAAAAACATTTACCGCAGGTTTGAAGAGACGGGGCGCTTTGATGCGATTCGCTGTGAAAGACGGGAGAAACCGCCGCATATCTTCTATGATTCGGACGTTGCCAAGTGGCTGGAAGCAGCAGCTTATCTTCAGGCGGACTATCCGGATCAAGATGTGCGGGCGATCATAGACGAGACCGTGCGGACCATTGTGAAAAATCAGCTTCCGTGCGGGTATTTCAACAGTTTTTATCAGGTCTATCAGCCGGATAAGATCTTTATGGAGCGCACAGAACACGAACTTTACTGTGCGGGGCACCTCATCGAAGCGGCAGTCGCGCTTGACAAGTGCGGCGTCAATTCCGATCTCCTTCCGGCAATGTGCAGGTATGCCGATTACATTTTCGAGCGATTCTATGTGTGCAGGGATACAGGATTTACGACGTGCGGGCATCCGGAGATCGAGCTTGCGCTTGTGCGATTGTATGAGCATACGGGTGAGAAGAATTATCTCACGCTTGCCAAGTACTTTCTGGATGAGCGCGGGAAGCGGGCGGAGGAGATCTATCCGAACATGGACCGCGCCTACGATCAGTCGCATATGCCCGTGCGGGAGCAGCGGGATGCGGTCGGACACTCTGTGCGCGCGCTCTATCTGTACAGCGCTATGGCGGATGTCGGCAGGTTGACGGGGGATGAGGAGCTTCTTACGGCGTGCCGTGCGCTCTACGATGATATTGTATGCACAAAACTCTATATCACGGGCGGCGTCGGATCCGGCTGGTATGGCGAGCGCTTCACAATTCCATACGATTTGCCCAATGCTGAGGCGTATGCCGAAACTTGCGCGGGGATCGCCTTTGTATTTTTCTGTGAAAGGATGGCAATGTCCGGCAATCGTGCCGAATATCATGCTGCGCTTGAACGTACGCTGTATAACAATGTCCTGGCGGGGGAATCGCTGGACGGAAAGGCCTTCTTCTATGTCAATCCGCTGGAAGCGGACGCAAAATACGCCGCTTACGCGCGTACGATGCCCGGAATGCCCTTTAAACCGCTGCTGGAACGGGTGGAGGTGTTTGATTGTTCCTGCTGTCCGCCCAACCTTGTTCGTCTGTTCGGGCAGATTGGCGGGGTTGTCTACGGGGAAGAGGACGGCGTTCTGTATGTCGATCAGTACATTTCTTCCGAAGTCTCTGCCTGTGGCATGACGTTATCGCTGATGACCGATCTTCCTTATTCCGGTTCAGTGTCTGCGGCGCTTACGGGAAACGGGAGGATCGCATTCCGTATTCCCGCATGGCAGACATCGATTGCCTGTTGGGTAAATGGGGCTGAAGTTACGCCCGAGCAAAGGGAAGACTATCTGTATTTTGCTGTGGACGGACAAACGAATATTTCCATCAGGTTCGGAATGAGTGTCCGCTTTGTGTACGCCAATGCCCGCATTCGTGCGGACGTCGGTAGGAAGGCGGTAGAATACGGACCGTTTGTTCTTTGCGCCGAGTCGGCGGATAACGGCGTCGATTTGTCTGCATTGGAGATCCCGTCATTGGATAACGCTACGATTGAGCGGACTGAGTACGGTGTCCGCGTCCGCGTTCCTGCTTATCGGAAAATACCTGCACAGGCGCTTTACACATACCGATCTCCCGTGCTGAAAGAATGCGAGCTTATCCTTATTCCATATTATTGTTGGGCAAATCGAGGAGAACAGGATATGCAGATCTGGTTTCTGTAAGGAGAAGAGGAAGGAAAACTACATCGGAGGACAACATGCAATATGAAGAACTTAAAGCCCTGCTTGCGGCGCATGGACAGACGCACGTATTGAAGTGGTGGGGAGAGCTGGATGCGGCCGAAAGAGAGAATCTGTCTGCACAGATCAATAGTATAGACTGGGATACGGTCTCTTTGACGCACGTCGCCGAGAATGGCGAGCGTGGCAGGATCGAACCGATCGAGGGGCTTTCTTTGGAAATGATTGAACTGCAGCGCGCGGAATTTTTCTCTGTCGGACGGGAAGCGATCCGGAAGGGAAAAGTTGCGGCGGTATTGCTTGCAGGCGGGCAGGGAACACGTCTTGGGCTTGACGGTCCGAAGGGCGCATGTGATATCGGTATTACAAGACACTTATATATTTTTGAGCAGCTCATCCGCAATCTGCAGGATGTGACACAGGGATGCGGCGCGGTTGTTCCGCTGCTGATCATGACAAGTGTGCTTAATGACGAGGCAACCCGCGATTTTTTGGAAGAGCACGATTATTTTGGCTATCCTTCGGAGGAAGTGTTTTTCTTCCGTCAGGAGATGGCGCCTGCTGTTGACGAACGCGGGCAGCTTCTCATGTCTGCCAAGGATAGTCTTGCTCTTTCTCCGAACGGAAACGGCGGATGGTATATTTCTTTGGAGCGTGCCGGGTTGGTGAAAGAAATGTCTGCCCGCGGAGTGGAATGGTTTAACGTATTTGCTGTAGACAATGTCTTACAGCGTATTGCCGATCCGGAATTTCTCGGGGCGACGATCCTGAGCGGGAAAGCGACCGGGGCAAAATTTGTGCGCAAGGCGTATCCGGAGGAACGTGTCGGCGTGCTATGCCTTGAGGACGGGCTTCCCAATGTCATTGAATATTATGAATTAAGTGAAAAGATGGCGAATCTGCGTGACGGCGAGGGGCGTCTTATCTACTCTTTCGGTGTAACGCTCAATTATCTGTTCCGTCTCGATGTCTTGAAAAGAATTGCTAGGGAACATCTTCCTGTTCATGCGGCGAACAAAAAGATTCCGTATCTCAACGATGAAGGTATTCTTGTAGTTCCCGAGCATGAGAACGGTTATAAATTTGAGACTCTTATCCTTGATATGGTTCGTCAGGCAGGAAGTTGCCTTCCTTATGAGGTCGTGCGGGAGCGGGAGTTCGCTCCCATCAAAAATAAGACGGGAAAGGACAGCGTTGAGAGTGCAAGAGTGCTTTTAAAGTTAAATGGAGTGGAACTATAATGGATGGAGAAGCAAGCAAAGAGGTGACAGAATTTTTGACGCAGCTCGTACGCCTGAATGGTACGATGCAGCAGCTGTTTGCAACGGGAAATGTTGCATTATTTACAGAGATGAACGATGCAATCAAAAAGATGCACGCGGTTCAACACGGGAACCGGGATGCGGTGCTTGAAGCTTTGGATCCGGAATGCGTTGTCATTTACGGAAATTTTGATATGATCATAAAAATTCTGCGCACGACGGAAGACGGTGTGATCGATGGCGGGGCGCAGAAAGCGATCAATAAGTTTTTGCATAATATAGATGAGGCGGTCGTAAATATTGCGGGCGCGGTCGGGCTTGTCTGAGCGCAAAGAAGATTGGGGGATGCATGAAGAAAACAAAGATTTTTGCCGATGCGAATTTAGTCATCGGGACGATCGATCGTCATATTTTTGGTTCGTTTGTTGAGCATCTTGGCAGAGCTGTCTATGAAGGTATTTTTGAGCCCGGACATCCTTCTGCGGATGAAAACGGTTTTCGTCGCGATGTGATGAGACTCATCAAGGAGTTGAATGTCCCGATTGTCCGCTATCCCGGCGGGAACTTCCTCTCCGGATATGATTGGCGGGATGGGATCGGTCCCAGGGAGAAGCGACCCGTGCGCCTTGATCTCGCTTGGTTTTCGACCGAGACCAATGAGTTCGGCACGGATGAGTTCATGAAGTGGTGTAAGACTGCCGGGATCGAGCCGATGATGGCGGTGAACATGGGGACGGGTACCATTTTGGATGCCGCGCATCTCGTGGAGTACTGCAATCACCCGGGTGGGACGACGATTTCTGACATGCGCCGCGCAAACGGCGCGGAGCAGCCTTACGGCGTGCGTTACTGGTGTATCGGAAATGAGATGGACGGACCCTGGCAGACGGGGCATCTCACCGCAGACGAGTATGGCAAAAAGGCGCTGGAAGCGGCAAAGCTCATGCGCTGGACGAACGGCGAGATGGACGGCAAGGCGGGACCGAACGGCAAACTCAGGCTCATCGTCTCCGGTTCGTCCAATCACGACATGCCAACCTTCCCCGAATGGGACAGGAAAGTGTTGGAGCATACTTACGGACAAATCGATTTTTTGTCCATGCACCGATATTACATGTACAGTGCATCCGGGAAGCGTCCGTTAGAAGATTTTCTGGGTAGCGCAGACGACATGCACGAATTTATCGGTACATTGCGTGCGACCATTGAATATGTACGCGCACGGGAGCGCTCGGCTAAGCGCGTGGGTATTTCGTTTGATGAGTGGAATATCTGGACGGTCAACGCTCCTCGTAACGAGCCGATCTGGAAGCGTGCGCCTCATCTGTTGGAGGACGTTTATACGTTTCAGGACAGTCTCGTTTTTGCGGGGCTGATGAACACTTTGCTCAACAACTGTGATGTCGTAAGAGTTGCTTGTCTCGCACAGCTCGTCAATGTCATTGCGCCAATTATGACGGAGAAGGGCGGCAGAACGTTTTGTCAGACTTCGTTTTATCCGTTCCGTACCATTGCAAACAATGCCGGAGGGGAGACGGTCCGGGCAATTTCCGATTCCGATACGTTCGAAACGATGTATGGGCGTGCGCGTTATATCAATGAGGCGATCACGCATGATAAGGAGAAGCGGGAAGTATGCGTTTCGCTTTGCAATTATTCGCAGGAGACACAAGAGATTTCTCTGGAACTTCGGTCGTTCGGAATGCTGTGTGCGAAAGAATATTTGGAAATGACCTCCGAAAATCTTTTTGCCGTCAATTCTTTTGATAAGCCGACTGCTGTTGTTCCGCACGGGAAAGATCTTCCGAATGTTAAGGATGGCTCTCAAATTAGCTTAAGCCTTCCTGCTATGAGTTGGAGCTTTTTAAAATTTTCCTATTGAGGTAGCGCATGGCAAGTAGAAAATCTCGTAAAACAAAAATATTTTGGGGGTTGTTCGCGGTAATTCTTGTCATCGCGATTGTTTTGGGTGTATGCTGGTATTTTCTCATTTACAGCAAAGGGATTACGTTGGATGAATTTTTACATAACATCGGGATGACGAGCCCTGAGCACAGTGATGATGAAAAAGATAATCCCTCGCAGGGCGGACCTGTTGTCAGCGGCAATGCTGAGGAGATCGCTTCTGCCGATCTTTCTATCCACTTTATTGCGCCGGCAGTGAAAGCAAGCGGTGATTGTACGTTGATCAAGGTCGGAAATACAGAAGTATTGATCGATGCAGGTCCTACGCAGGGCAATGTTGATGAGATCAAGGATTACCTGGAAGATTATTGTACGGACGGCGTTTTGGAGTATGTCATTGCGACGCATGCTGACACAGATCACATCGCAGGACTGGTTGGGACGAGCACTAAGGGTACATATAACGGAATACTGTATAGTTATGAGATCGGGACGATTATCTCCTTTGACCGCACCAACAAGGAGACGGAGACGGCTTCCGGAAATCCTACATTATATGGTCGGTACCTGACGGCATTGGAATATGCGGGATCACGGGGGACAGAGATCTTTACGGCATCGCAATGTTGGAATCAAACGGGCGGCGCGGAACGTACATACTTTTTGGATGAAGCGCAGAATATCTCCATGAATATTTTGTACAATTATTATTACGATCATGATTCCGGCGATGAGAACAATTATTCCGTATGTATGTTGCTTTCACAAAAATCGGATGAAGAGGAAAATCACTATTTGTTTACAGGCGACTTGGAGGAGGATGGCGAGGAGCGGCTCGTGCAAAACAATGAGCTTCCGCATGTGGTACTTTATAAAGCGGGTCATCATGGCAGCAAGACGTCATCAACCAGTGCATTGCTGGAGCGGATCACGCCGGAGTATGTTGCCGTCTGTTGTTGTGCCGGATATAATGAGTACGGTGCTGCAGAAGAAAACATCTTCCCTACACAGGCATTTATTGACAGGGTTGGTTCTTACACCGATAAAATTTATGTGACCATCATGTGGGAAGAAGAGACGGATGGGTTTTGTGAGATGAATGGGGATATTGTTTTTTACTATGGATCGGTCAATGATGAAGAAGGGATTCTGAAACTTTGGTGCAGCAATCATGATATCATATTGAAGGAAACGGATTGGTTCAAGGAAAACCGTACTTGGAGCGGTGTCTGAGGTATGGAAATTACTGAAATTACGCCGCAGAAGCATGACGCATCACGCTGTAATATTTCGGTTGACGGAAGATTTTTTTGTGGGATGCAGCTGATTACGGTCCTGGAACATCGTTTGAAGGTCGGAAGCATAGTTACTGAAGAAGAACTGTCTGAATTACAGTTTGAGGGAGAGAAACGGACTGCGCTTGATAAAGCGCTCACGCATATTTCCGTTTCCATGAAGACGGAACAGGCGGTGCGCGACTTTCTCCGTCAAAAAGGCTTCCTGGGGAATGTTTCCGACTATGTGGTCGAAAAAATGAAGGAGTACGGATTTCTTGACGATGCTGTTTACGCGAAGGATTATGTGGAGAGCGTGGGAAAACGTAAGGGAAGCCGTTTGATTCGTATGGAACTTCGAAAAAAAGGAGTTGCGGAGGATTGCATTGAAGCGGCTTTGGAAGAGCGGGGAGACGAAAGTGATGCGGCAATTTCAGTGGCGGGAAAATATTTACGCGGAAAGGAAATGACGTCCGCAATGATCCGTAAGACCTATATGTATTTGCTGTCAAAGGGTTTTGACTATGATACGGCTAACGCAGCATTGAGGGGGATTGTCGCAGAGAGGAAAAACGGAGAGGTCGAGGACGAGTCATGAATTATGCATATTCCAATCAACAAATGCGACGTGCTGACGCGGCAACGATTGCGGCAGGTACGTCCTCAATGATCCTGATGGAGCGCGCGGGGCAGGCGCTTGCCGATGCGGTCAGTGTTGCCATGCATTCCGAAGGAACCGATGAGGTTCTCTTTGTATGTGGTGGGGGAAATAACGGCGGAGATGGTTTTGTTGCGGCACGCATTTTGCGTGAACGCGGTGAAGAGGTGGCGGTCTTGTGCCTCGCAGAAAGATTTTCCGAAGATTGCGAAGCTGTGCGGGCGAAGTATGGAGGAGAAGTGCTGACAGAACTTCCGCGTCGCAGGTACCGCATGATTGTGGATTGCTTGTTTGGGACGGGAATGACGCGGCCTGCCGAGGGATGTTATCGTAAATTGATTGAATACATCAACAATTCTGACGCATATGTGATCGCTTGCGACCTTCCGAGTGGGTTGTTGGAGGGAGGCATTGCGTCTGATCCGTGCGTCGAGGCAAATGAGACTGTGACGATGGGGCAGTGCAAACAGGCGCTGCTTCTCGCGGATGGCGCAGATTATGCCGGTAAGATCAGTGTAGCGCAGATAGGGATCAGTTCGTCGGAAACCGGGGCGGAAGTTTGGGAAAATGCGGATGTACAAAAATTCTTCCCAAAGCGCCGATCCAATTCACATAAAGGAACTTATGGCACTGCAACCATTTTAGCGGGGGGGACATACAGCGGGGCTGCTTTTCTCGCTGCGGGGGCTTGTTTAAAATCCGGCGTAGGTTATACAAAGTTGTGTGTGACCGAAGAGATGTTTCCTTATGCGATCGGCAGGCTGCCTGCGGTAGTTCTGCGCCCGTTTAAAACGATCGACGGGGATATCCTTGCTTCCGGAAGTATCGCGGTCGGCATGGGAACGGGGATCAGCGAACGTCTGTATGCTTATTTGGCTGAGCTGCTGAGCGTCTATACCGGGACACTCATTCTTGATGCGGATGCTTTGAATACGATCGCAACGTATGGGGTTGAGGTTCTAAGGGAGAAATCATGTCGAGTGATCGTCACACCGCACCCGAAAGAGTTTTCCCGTCTTACAGGAAAGTCTGTACCTGAAATTTTAGCAAACGCAGTGGAGGAAGCGCGTGATTTTGCGCGGAAAAATCAGCTGACCGTGCTTTTAAAAAATAATCGTACCATAATTACGGATGGTGTTCGGGTGGCGATCAATCCTACAGGATCTCCGGCGTTGGCGAAAGGCGGAAGCGGAGATGTTCTTTCCGGATTGCTTGCGGGGATCTGTGCGCGTAATATCGAACCTTATGACGCAGGCTGCTGTGCAAGTTTCCTCTTAGGGCGTGCAGGGGAGCTTGTTGCGATGCAGATGGGGGAATATTCGCCTGATCCAACCGATGTTATTCGGACGATTGCGCAGGCGATATGCTCGCTTTCGTAAAATGTTCCTTTGTTGAAATGCGCCCCCAAAAAAGGTTTAGGGGGCGCATTTCAAACAAGCATTATTCTTATTATTCATAGTAATATGTCTGACATACTATATAATTTTTTATAATATTCATGCGTATCCAAGCGCTCGGATGCAAATGGAGGCGATCAAGAGGAGGCTTCCCGTGATCAGATAGTATATGGGGAAGAAAACGAATAAGCTCATAACAAGCAGTCCGGCGCCGCTTACAAAAAACGGATAGGCGTTGCGCTTTGAAAAAGCGAGACGAAGTCTGGTTCGGACTGTGTGTCTGGGAATATCTCCGCAAATAAGCTTTTCCGGTATTTTTTGTGTGCGTGAGAGCAGTTCGAAGATTTCGTTGCCTTGTATAAAGCGACGCGAAAATGATACAAGCAGATGTTCTGCTTCATGGGTGAGTTCATTACAGGCAATTATGAATGGTGCTTTTCCATATTCTTTCAAAAGGAGTGCGACTGTATCCGCTGAAATTGGCTGCATCGTGAAGATCGGGATGAGCGATGCGTCGTCAAGAATGAGTTTCCCGTCTTGATCTGAGGCGTTTTTGCCGTCTGCGAGCAGGGCGGTCAGAAGTAATTCGCTTACGGACTCGTCGTTTTCCAAAGCAAGGTGTAACATTAGTTTGTCTTTTTCGGTCTGTAGTTTTTTGCTTAGGGCTTTCCTGCGATGTTTTCCGGACAGACAGAGAAAGATGATGGCGCCGAGCGCGAGGGCGAGCAACGTTGCGGCGGAGAAACACGCCCAGTCTGATATATCCAGCCATCTGAAGAGTCCTACGCTCATCAGCCAGCAGGCTGCGGTATAAAAAATTGTGTCTGCGAACAATGGGAAGTCGAATCGTCTCATGCACTCATTTTTGCCATAAAAATTACATATTAAACTTGCAAAGGCGTAAAAACTATAGTATAATGAAGTCATGAAAATCGCGCTTTTTGGTGGATCGTTTGATCCTGTGCATATTGAACATGTCCGCTTCGCGGAGGCCGCAAAAGAGGCGCTCGGGTTGGATGAGGTTATTGTGATGCCCGCGGGAAAGGCTCCGCATAAGCTTTGGGGGGCATCGGCTGACGGTGAGGAGCGTCTTGCGATGTGCCGCATTGCGTTTCGTTCTTTTCCGTGGGTCCGAATTTGTGACGAAGAAATACGTTCGGAGGGAACCAGCTACAGCTATTTGACCTGTCGACGTTTTGCAAGGAATTATCCCGATGCCGAAAGATATTTTCTTGTTGGCTCGGATATGCTGGAAGATTTCTTTACTTGGAAAAATCCGGATGATATTTTAACCAATGTTACGCTTGCAGCATGCGGCAGGAGTGGGGATGCGCCTGCAAGGCTTCGCGGGCGTTTTCGGGCTCGCTTCGGAAAAGAGTTTGTTGAAGTCCCTTTTTCGGGAAGTTCGGTATCGTCTCGTCTGCTTCGCGTTGATTTGGCGTTCAGAAAAAAGACTTACGATCTGAATGAAGATGTCTGGCGCTATATCGTGGAAAGAGGGCTGTATACGCATCCTGCTATAGCTCCCGCGTTGGCGTTGGAAAAGGAGGCGCGTCGGGAACATAGCTATCGTGTGGCGCGCATGGCGGTTGCGAGGGCGTCCGATGTGGGGGTGTCGGATGGGAAGGCACTGCTTGCCTCGGCGCTGCATGACTGCGGGAAGTATGTTTCGCTCGATTCACCGCTTTTAAAGGGGTTTACGGTGCCTGAAAATGTTCCCGCGCCGGTTGTGCATCAATTTACGGGGGCATTTTTGGCTCAGAAATTATTTCAGATCGATGACGATGAGGTGTTGGATGCGATTCGTTATCACACAAGCGGTAAAGCTGATATGACTATTCTTGGGATGCTCGTTTTTTTAGCGGATATGCTGGAAGACGGAAGGGAGTTTTTTGGGGTGGATAAGCTAAGGGAATGGTATTGGAAAGATCTGGAAGAGTGTTTCTACTTGGCGCTTCGTCAGCAAAATGAATATCTGGAGAGGGGCGGAAAATCTGTTTATCCATTAACGAAAGAGGCGTATCATTGGATTGAAAAGGTTATCAATACAAAAAGGTAACTTTTTCACAGTAATATGTCTGACATAGTATTAATTAAAATTATGATAAATCATTCAAGAGGAGGATTTTAGCATGACTGGACATGAACTTGCAATGGCATGCGCAAAGGCGCTTTCGGAAAAGAAGGCGCAGGATATTGTCATTTTGGATGTTGCCGATCAGACGGTTGTATGCAGTTATTTTGTCATTGCGAGCGGCCACAGTACGACCCAAGTGCGTGCGCTCGGCGATGCGGTGGAAGAGAAACTGGAAAAAGAAGGGATTTTGCCCCTTCGTAAAGAGGGGCTTCGGGAAGGCAGGTGGGGAGTAATCGATTACGGCGATGTCGTCGTGCATATTTTCAACGAGGATTCCCGTCTTTATTACTACCTTGAACGTCTTTGGGATTCCGGCAAGAATATTGAGCGCTACGAGGACTGAGCGAATTCTTGCTGCGGCGGTCACCGGATTGGTCTGCTTCACGGCGGAATAGGAGTGTATATGTTTCATTGCCACCGATCCGAGACAGAACTTATGCGCGTTTTGCGTGAGGCGCAAGCGGAGCGTTTTCTCTGCGAGTGTGCTTTTTTCTATGATGATGTCCACAGGTATTGCTATGTTCTTGGCGGTAGCGAACGGCTGATCTGCTTTGCCGTGGAGGATGATTTTCTGCTGAACGGTTTCGTGATCGGGAGGCTTTCCGATCTGCGCCTCGCGAAACCCTGCGGCGCGCTGTTCGATCGTATGTGCAGGGAATGCGGATTGCCCGGGCAGCTCAAGCCTCTGCAAATCGATCTTTCTTCCTGGGAGTCTGTCTTTTGCGATCTAAAGCGTTTCGGGCGCATGGTCATCATAGAAAATAATGCCCCGGGAAAAGACTTTTTTCAGATGGGGTATGTGACAGATGTGGCGCAATCTTATATTGTTTTCCGTTCCGTGGATGCGGATGGCGTCTGGACGGATCATGTGATGATCGCCTATGATGCGATCACAAATGTGACGTTTTGTGACAGGTATTCTGCGACATGGCAAAAATACCTGTCTGCGCACGGGCAGGCATAATAGCGGAGTTGCGTGGGATCCGACTGTGTTCTTTCGCGATGCCGGGGCGGTCGCTCATTTGAACTGAATGCGCTTGGGGTCGGAGTATTCCGTCTTCACGCGCTTTTTTTTGCGTTCGACGAGGTAGTATACGGGCTCGGGAGGCTTATCTTCCTTGGGCGGCGCTTCGGGAGGAAGTTTTTTTCCGATTGTTCGGAATCCGATGCGCGCGAGTTTGCAGCCGCATATTACGACGATGCAGATCAAGAGTGCGAAAAAGGTATAAAGGGCGCCGAGCCATTGAACGGATAAGAGCATCATGCTTTCATTTTAACATTCGGATTCTGTCATATTGTTGCGGCTTGGGTTATATTTTCACATATTTTCGGGAAAACACGATGAGAAAGACGAAAAGCTGTTCATTGGATTGAGGGAGTTTGCCGTGAAAACCTGTCGGCATACAGAAAATATCAAAAACCACCCGAAATCGCTTTGAATTTTTGGAAAAATATTGTAAAATAGACGGGTTGAAATAAAGTGATGCCCGCGCGCGTGAGCAAAGCGGGGGCAAACGGAGCAAATAATATGGGTCTGATTCGTTATCTGATGAGCGGTGACAGCCGCAGAAGTCTTAAAAAACTCAATAAAACGGCCGATGCCGTCGAAGCGCTTGCGCCCAAGTATGCCTCAATGTCTGATGAGGAACTTAAGGCACAGACGGGCATACTGAAAGGTCGCCTTGCAAAGGGTGAGACATTGGAGGATATTCTTTGCGATGCGTTTGCTGTACTCAGAGAGGCGAGCGGACGCGTACTCGGGATGCGTCACTTCCATGTTCAGATTGTCGGCGGTATCTGCCTCTTCCAGGGGCGCGTTGCCGAGATGAAGACGGGCGAAGGAAAGACGCTTGTCGCAACTCTTCCCGCATATTTGGAAGCTCTTGCAGGCAAGGGCGTGCATATCGTTACGGTCAACGACTACCTTGCCCGTCGTGATGCGGAATGGATGGGGAAGGTCCATAAATTCATGGGGCTTACTGTAGGCGTTGTTGTGCCGGGCATGAACGATGATCAGAAGCGAGAAGCCTATCAATGCGATATCACCTACGGAACCAATAATGAATTCGGTTTTGATTATTTGAGAGATAACCTCAAAAATGATCTGAAGCTCATGGTGCAGCGCGAACTGAACTTTGCCATTGTCGATGAGGTTGACTCAATTCTTATTGATGAAGCGCGTACGCCCCTCATCATCTCCGGAAAAGGCGAACAATCAAGCGAATTGTATCAGCGAGTGGATAAATTTGTCAGGACGCTTTCGGGCGGTTTTGATGATGAACTGAAGGATGCTGAAGAGACGTCCCGCAGGAAAAATATTCCTACGGCTCAGAAGATTGCGGCGGCAGAGGCGCTGCAATGGGATTTTGTTATCGAGCGCAAGGAACGTCAGGTGCGCCTTACTGAGTACGGTGCCGAAAAAGCAGAAAAGTATTTCGGTGTCGAGAGCATTGCGGATGTCGCAAACGCCACACTCAACCACCATATCCAGCAGGCTCTCAAAGCGCATCACATTTTCCATCTCAACGAGCAATATATCATCAAGGACGGCGAGATCGTCATTGTCGATGAGTTTACGGGTCGTCTCATGGAGGGCAGACGATATTCCGACGGGTTGCACCAGGCAATTGAAGCCAAAGAAGGCGTGCGGGTCCGTGAGGAGAACAAGACTTATGCGACGATCACTTTCCAAAATTACTTCCGCCTTTACAAAAAACTCTCCGGCATGACGGGTACCGCAAAGACGGAAGAGGGCGAGTTCCGTACAATTTACTCTCTGGACGTTATTGAGATCCCCACCAACAAACCCGTGCGCCGTATTGATATGCAGGATAGGATCTTCTCTACCGTGGAGGGGAAGAAGAAGGCGATTGTCCGCGAAATCGTTGAACGGCATGAAAAAGGGCAGCCCATCCTTGTGGGTACCGTATCCGTCGATAAATCCGAAGAAATTTCCAGGCTTCTCATTCGCAACGGGATCAAGCATAATATTCTGAACGCCAAGAACCATGAACGCGAGGCGGAGATCGTTGCGCAGGCGGGAAGGTTCGGCGCAGTTACGATTGCTACCAATATGGCAGGGCGCGGGACGGATATTTTGCTCGGCGGTAACCCGGAATATCTTGCCAAAAAGCGGCTTCGCGAGGAGGGCGTAGAGCACGAGGTGATCGAGCGTGCTACGTCATTTGTCGATCTCGGGGATGATCGGGAAGCGATCGATGTGCGCGATCGGTACAATGCGCTATATCGCAATTATAAAGAGCAGACGGATGCGGAGAAAAAGAAGGTCATTGACGCGGGCGGTCTTTGTATCATCGGTACCGAACGTCATGAGTCTCGCCGAATCGATAATCAGTTGCGTGGGCGTTCCGGCCGTCAGGGCGATGTTGGTGTCTCCGTTTTCTTTATTTCGCTTGAGGATGACCTTATGCAGCGTTTTGGCGGAGACCGAATGAAGCGGATCTATGAGCGCAGTAAGATGGAAGAGGATGAAAGTCTTGAAGCGAAGATGCTTACAAATCTTATTGAGTATGCTCAGAAGCAGATCGAAGGCAGAAACTTCGCAACCCGTAAAAATGTCCTGCAATATGATGACGTCATGAATAAGCAGCGCATGATCATGTATGCCGAACGTATGCGCGTTATCCGTGGCGAAAATGTACATGAACAGGTACTCAAGTATATCCCGGGGTATGTAGAAGAAATTCTGAAAGATACTGTCAATATTGAAGATTCGCCCGAAAAGTGGAGTGAGAAAGATCTTAATACGGCGTTGGAGCGCTATCTCCTGCCCGAGGGGACAAATTATGTGACCCGTGAGAAGCTGGGAAAATGGGATTACGATATTGCACTCAAACGTATCTCCGAAAAGACGACGAAGTGCTATGAGGAAAAAATCGCACGCATCCAGAGTGAGATGCCGGGCGTGGATTTCGGTAAGGTTGAGCGCGACATCCTGCTTTCCTATGTCAACAGCAACTGGATCGATCATATCGATGCAATGGATCAGCTCCGCAAAGGCATCGGGTTGAGATCCTATGGTCAGACCGATCCTGTAATTGCGTATAAGCAGGAAGGTTTTGCCATGTTTGATGAGATGGTCGAGCGCATCCAGGAACGTACCATTCGTTTTTTGTTGAAATGCCAGATCAAGGCTCAGCCCCGTCCCGTGCAGCGCATTTTCCCTTCGGCGAATCGGGCCGCACAGCCTGCTCAGCAGTCTCCTCAATCTGCTCAGCCGTCGGCTGTGTCATCGGAACAGGGGAACAAACAGACAGAGCAGCAGCCGGCGCAGGCGTCTCAGAATACGCAGCCCGCTGCGTCGCAGCAATCAGAGCCGGTGGAGACGGTGGGCGCTGAAACGCTTCCCAAAGCTGTGGATGTTGATTCCCTTCGTACTTCGGGCGATACAAAATTCAACCCTGCCACGATCAGGAAGGATAAGAAGATCGGACCCAACGATCCCTGCCCCTGCGGAAGTGGATTGAAGTATAAGAAGTGCCACGGCAGACCCTATTGATATAAGGAAATTTATGTTCAAAGCAGACGATTACAGATTACGCATTAAATCTCTTGAGGAAACGCTGGGCGAAGCCAAGTATGCCCTCGGTATTGACAATCGCTATATACAACTCAAACAGTTGAAAGCGGAACAGGAAAAACCGGAAGTCTGGCAGGATCTGGAGCGCTCGGCAAAGATCGGTCGGGAAATCTCTTCCATTGAAGGCAAGATCGCTTCCTATGAAAAGGGAAGGAAGGCGTTGGATGATGCTTTGGAGATCATCGACCTCATTGAAGAGACAGGGGAAGAAGATCTTGTCGGCGAGCTGGACGGCATGATGTCGGCGGCGGAGAAGGACATTGAGGACATGCGGATCCGCGCTCTTTTGCGTGGGAAATACGACAATTCCAATGCACTTCTTGCACTTCATGCCGGTGCCGGCGGGACGGAAGCATGCGATTGGTGTCAGATGCTATATCGTATGTATTGCCGCTACGCCGAGAAGAATGGCTTCAAGGTCACCGAGATCGATCGTTTGCCGGGCGATTCTGCGGGACTCAAATCGGTGGATTTTAAAGTGGAGGGCGAGAACGCTTACGGCTACCTAAAGGCGGAAATCGGCGTGCATCGCCTTGTGCGCATATCCCCCTTTGATGCGAACAAGCGTCGCCAAACTTCTTTTGCCTCTCTTGAGGTCATGCCGGAAGTGGAAGATGACGGAGAAATTGAGATCAAAGATGAGGATATCCGTATCGATGTTTACCGCTCTTCGGGGGCTGGCGGGCAGAAGGTCAATAAGACGGAGACCGCCATCCGCATCACGCATTTCCCGACGGGCATCGTCGTGACCTGTCAGAATGAACGCAGTCAGTTGCAAAACAAGGAAATGGCGTTCAAGTATCTTCGCAGCAAGCTCCTTGAGAAGCAGATCGAGCAGCGCATGGCAGAGGAAGCGGCTCTGAAGGGCGAGACCAAGAAGATCGAATGGGGCTCGCAGATCCGCTCCTATGTGTTCTGCCCCTATACGCTCGTCAAGGATCATAGAACGGGCTATGAGATGGGCGACGTGCAGGCAGTCATGGACGGCGATATTCAGGGATTTATCATCGACTATCTGAAAAAATCGTAATAACAATTCAAACTTTTCTTTCGGTCGAAAGGAAAGTTTGAATTTTTTAAGAAAAAATGAAGCAAAATCCACTTATTTTAGGAATCGAGTCCTCCTGCGACGAGACGGCGGCGGCCGTCATCCGCGGGCGGGAGCTGTTATCGGACGAGATCGCGTCCTCGGCGGCGACGCAGGCAAAGTACGGCGGCGTCGTGCCCGAGATCGCTTCACGCGCCCATGCGGAGGCGGTGGACGAGGTCGTTGCGCGCGCCCTTCAGTCGGCAAACGTTCAAAAAGAGGAGTTGGATGCCGTCGCCGTGACCTATGGTGCGGGGCTGTTAGGAGCGCTCCTCGTCGGGCTATCCTTCGCCAAGGGGTTTGCATACGGACTGACTATTCCGCTCATCGGCGTCGACCATATCCGCGGGCACCTTGCCGCGGCGTATCTGGAGGATACAACGCTTGAGCCGCCCTTTATCACCCTGCTTGCAAGCGGCGGGCATACCGCCATTCTGTACGCGGAGCGCGCGGACAAATTCCGCGTCCTCGGCGGCACGCTGGACGATGCGGCAGGCGAGGCGTTCGATAAGGTCGCGCGCGTTCTGGGGCTTCCGTATCCCGGCGGCCCGCACGTTGAAGCGTTCGCGCGGGAAGGCAGTCCCGTCGTCCCGATGCCCAAGATGCTCAAGGGCATGGGCGGGTATGATTTTTCCTACAGCGGCTTAAAGACGGCGGTTATCAACTATGTGCACACCAAGGAGCAGAGGGGAGAGCCGTGGAGCAGGGCGGACGTCGCGGCGTCCTTTCAGAGCGCGGCGCTCGATATTCTTGTGCAAAAGACCATCGAGGGCGCGCATGAGACGGGCGCCAAGATGGTCACGGCGGGCGGCGGCGTCGCTGCAAACGGATACCTGCGGGAGAAGCTGACAAAGGCTTGTGAGGAAGCGGGCTTAAAGCTCGTGCTTCCCGTCAAAAAGCACTGCACGGACAATGCGGCGATGATTGCCTCCGAGGGGCTTGTGCAATACCGCCTCGGGCATTTCTCACCCATGAGCCTGAACGCCGAGGCGAGCATCCCCCTGCGGCACAGCCTCTGAAAAATCGTCATTCTCAACCAGTTGGGGCGGCTCTAGAGGCCGCCTTTTTGCATATCTTTTCCAAAGATGCGCAAACTGCCGCTGATATGGGACAGCGGATCATTTTTCAAAGACAGCCGCGCATCGTCGCCGTGAGCACGATCGCCGGGACAAAGGAGTGCGAGGGGATCGTCGGGCGGTATGTCGAAACGGCGCTTGCGGACGACATGTTCGGCGAGAGCACCTATGAAAAGGCGGAGTGCAAGATGCTCTCGCACGTCATCGACGGCGCGATCACGAACGCGCTCCTCGATCGCGGCGAGGTCGACCTCATCATCTCCGGTGATCTGCTCAATCAGATCATTTCGGCAAGCTTTGCGGCGCGCGATTTTTCCGTTCCCTTTCTCGGCGTGTACGGCGCCTGTTCGACGATGGCGGAGAGCCTCGCCCTTGCGGCGGCGTTTGTCGACGGCGGATACTTTCGTCACGTCGTTGCGGCAACGGGCAGTCATTTTGCATCTGCCGAACGGCAGTATCGCTATCCTTTGGAGCTTGGCTGTACCCGTCCGCCGCAGTCGCAATGGACGGTGACGGGCGCCGGGGCTTCGCTCGTTGCGGGCGAGGGTGACGGCATCCGCATTACGTCTGCGACGCTGGGGAAAGTTGTGGACTACGGCATCACCGATGTCAATAATATGGGCGCTGCGATGGCGCCTGCCGCGGCGGATACCATTCTCACTCATTTCCGCGAGACGGGGGAAGAGCCTGATGCGTACGATCTGATCGTCACGGGCGATCTGGGCGCGCTCGGAAGCCGTATTCTCAAAGATCTGACATGGGAGAAGGGACTGGACATTGGAGAAAATCACATCGACTGCGGCGAGATCGTGTACAATGTCCTGGAGGACGAGTTTCAGGGCGGGAGCGGCGCGGGTTGTTCGGCGATTGTGCTTAATTCTTATCTGCATGCAAAGATGATGGCGGGCGAATTTCACCGCATTTTGTTTCTGGCGACGGGCGCGCTTCTTTCCACTGTTTCATCGGGACAGGGGGAGAGCATTCCGTGCATCGCGCATGCGGTCACGTTGGAGAAATAGGGGGCGAGATGGAAGTACTGGAGATATTATATGCTTTTTTCAAGGCGTTTCTGGTGGGCGGACTTATTTGTGCCGTGGCGCAGGTCGTCATCAATTTTACAGATTTGACGGCAGGGAAGATCCTGGTTATCTTTATGCTGTCAGGTATTGTCTTGACGGCGTTCGGGATCTATCAGCCTCTTGTCGAATGGGCGGGCGCCGGCGCAACCGTTCCAATCTCAGGTTTTGGCTATTTGCTTGCAAGCGGCGCCATGAAGGGCGCTCAGGAAGGATTGTTTCAGGCGCTTACGGGTTCGCTTTCCGCGGCAAGCGCGGGCGTATCGGCGGCAGTTGTGTTTTCCTTTCTCGCTTCTCTCATATTTCGTTCGCATACCAAACACAATTAAGCGGGAGCAGTTATGGACGGGTAACCGTCCTTTTTTCTTGTCATTTTTAGTGAAATCTGTTATACTGAATGCGTTTTTACGGAGGAGGGCGGCATGAAAAAAATTTTTGCATCATGTGCGGTCGGGCTGGCATCTTTACTGCTGCTCTCCGCTTGTACGGGAGATCAATTATCTTATTTTGATGATTTTGGCATCTTCGGTACACAGGCGCGATGGGTGTATGTGCCGCAGAATGCGCAGCGCGAAAAAGAGATTCATGCGGAAATTGAGCGTCTGTCAAAGAAGATTGATGCGAGTCTCTCTGTTTCTTCGGAGGATAGCTGCATTTCACGTTTTAATGCTGCCGATGCGGGGGAGACGATCGAGATCGACGCTGAAACGTATGAGGTGCTTCTTGCCGCAAAATCAGTTTATGAGGAGACGGACAGCGCCTATAATCCCGCGACGGGGCTGCTGGTCGATCTTTGGGGCTTTTCTCCTCGTCATATGGCAGTCGACTATACTCCGACCATGCCGTATGATCGTGCAGAACCCGAACTTCAATTGCCTGATAGTCGCTATCTTACGTTGTTTTCCGAGGATTCCCTGTGTGATTTCGGCGCAGTGGAAGTATACTCGGAAGGAGATGCTTTTTATGCGAAAAAGCCCGAAAATGCATATGTCGAAGCGGACGGAATGCGTTATACCATGCAGCTCAATCTTGGCGGAATAGGCAAGGGATATTGCGTGGATCGTATCCGAGCCACTCTTCTCTCGTGTGGACAGACGCTTGGGTATTACACATTGGGCGGGAGCAGCATGACACTGTTTGCTGATCCTTCTTCCGGGGACGGGGTTTGGGAAGTCTCGCTCAATTCCCCGCGAGAACAGTTCGGAAAAAATTATGCTGTTCTGCGAATCAGGGACAGTGTTCTCTCTGTAAGCGGCGATTACGAGCAGTATTATACGATCGGAGACATGCGATACAGCCATATCATCGATCCTGATACAGGTGTCCCCGTCGGAGGGGGCAGTCATGTCGTCTGTGCGACCATTGTCGGCGGCAGTGCGGCGGAAGGGGATGCGCGCGCCACAGCGATTGTCACGATGGAACTTTCCGAGGCGCTGGATTACGCCCGTTCGCATGTGGATGTGTTCGGCACGGTCTTTCTTTGGTACGACGCCGTTGCGGATGCATACACGGTGTACTCCAATGCGGGCGACGCGCTCCTGATGCACGCGGAAGGGCTGTCCGTCGAGGTGATCGCATGAACCGCACCCGTCAGATCAGGGAGCACAAGCCGTTTGCGCGCGGCGATATCATCGTCTATGTTCTGATTGTGGCGTTGATCGTTGCGCTGTTCTGCATCTATTTAGGCAGACAGACGCAGGAGGCGGATGGGATCACGGTAGAGGTGCATGGCGAGGTCGTCTATCGCTATGAATTCGGCAGCGGCGGCACGATCTCCGCGGGCTGGGAGGATCGTGTTTCAGAGGAGCGCGGCGATGTCCTGCAAGTTCGTATCGAGACGGCGTCGGGGCATAACGTCATCGCGATCGACGAGGCGGCGCGGACGGTGCGCATGCAGGATGCCGATTGCAGCCGCCGGAAGGATTGTACGCACATGCAGGCGATCGGCGAGGGCGGAGAGGTGATCGTATGTATTCCGCACGCGCTCAAGGTTACTACGCTGGAAGGTGAGGATCCGTCCCGTCCTGAAATTGGATAAAAAGCGGGGGATTTCCCCCAAAAAAATGGGGATATCGACACGGCCGCAAGAGCCCGAACATAAGTTTTGAAACAAGTTATCCACATTTTATCCCCAAACAGACTGGAAAACGATATAAATCGACAAATTTATCCATAAAAACCCGGAAAAATTCCAACATGCTATCCCCAAGCAGAAATTTTCTGTGGATATCCTAAAATGTGGGAAAAAATTGTTGACAAATATTGCAGAAATGGGTATAATAGCGAAGTGCTCAAATGAATGAAGCACCGTTAGCTAAGCTGGATATAGCGTCGGTCTACGGAACCGAAGGCCAGGAGTTCGAATCTCTTACGGTGCACCAAGAGAGACACAGTCGAACTGCGAGAGCAGTGGGCTGTGTCTTTCTTTATTTTTGTCAATAATCCGAAATAAGTTTTCCGGACGCGAACATTATAATGATGAAAAGTAAGATCCCGATGGATCTTGTCAGTGGTTTCATCGGGATCTTTTTTATCTGTGTAGTAATAGTAGATCTCTATTTTGTCGTTATACAGGACAATTTCTTTCACAAAAACATTGATGAGGAAGCGCGGTTCATATTTGGCAATATTGCGCAGGTATGCGATCACCTGGTCTTTTGTGATGACTTGTTCCTCCTTCTGCGTTTCTCCTTCGATCTTGATATCAAGCAGTGCAATTTGCTCTTCCAGCTCCGTCATGCGGGTTTTGGTTGTAGCGGTCAGAATGCCTTCCTCGATGGCTTTCAAAAGGTTGTTCAGCGACTTTTGTGCCTTTTCCCGCTGCGCAAGCAGGGAACACAGGACGGAGCGATCTTTACGCATTTTTGCGTGCATAACTTCTATTTCGTCAGCGATAGCGGAGAGAGTTTCTTCATCGCCAAGAAGCTGCGATGTCATTTGCAGAACAAGATCTTCTAAATCTTTCTGCCGGATCGGTTTTAGTTTGCACGTTTTACTGTTGAGTTTTCGATTGGCGCACTTGTAATAGTAGCAGCTGTAACCCGACTGCGAAGTCCCGCTCTCTCCATTGACGGAACGTCTGCAATAACCGCATTTAATTTTCCCCTTCAGGAGAAAGAGGTAGCGTGCGCTGGACGATCCTTTTTGGTTTTTTGCAAGTTTCGCGCGAACTTCTTCAAAGAGTGGTTTTGGGACGATCGCGGGATAGGTATTTAGCAATACTTCTCCGTTGACGCGATAGATCCCGATGTAGTGTTCCCTTGTCAGCATATGATAGACGGTACATCTTGCAAACGGCCTTCCTTTCCATAAAACGCCGCGTTCGTTCAGCATTTCCATGATCTCCCGGACTGTTCTTCCCAACGCATACTGTTCAAAGACGAAGTTGACATTCTCGGCTTCTTCAGGATCGACGACGATTCGCTTATTTTCAATGCGGTAACCATAGAGGAGATTTCCGCCCGTAAAAGTGCCTTTTTGTCTGCATTCGTGAAGTCCGCGTTTTATTTTTTGAGACAGTTCGGCAGAATAATATTCCGCAATGCCGATCATGACGTTTTCCAGAATAATACCGTCCAGATTTTGTGTGCCGTCAATATTCATGGAAGTTCGTTGTGTCGCTGAAATGAGAATTTTTCCGTTTTTCTTCAGCCGCTGCTTATTGATGGCAATTTCAATAGAATTTCGTCCAAATCGATCAAGGGCATAGACGAGGACAATTTCCCACGGTTGAGGTTTATCACTGTCAGACAGCATTCTCTGAAATTCTGCGCGATGGTCATTTGTTCCCGTTGTGGCGCGGTCAATATAGGTCTCTATGACCGTCAATCCATTCTTTTCTGCAAATTCATTGCAGATGCGAAGCTGTCCTTCGATAGATGCCTCATTCTGCTTTTCGCAGGAATATCTTGCGTAAATAACAGCGCCTTTCATGCGGTTTCCTCCTGTAAGCTGATTTGCATTGCGCAGAGCACGCGCTTGCCTGCAAGGTTGAGCTGCTGCCGCCGCCAAAGGAAGTGATAGGGGCTTCCGAGCACGGAAGGCTTTGCGATAATGATATTTTCGGCAGGGCAGCGGGAAAGCCGTCGAACAGAGGGTTCATTGCTCTGCTGAAAGATGATGCGCACGACGTGGTAGCCGCAGCGCGCCGCGTATAGTCTGCAAACGGCAAGTTGTTCTTTCAGCGCGCCGCGTTCCATGCCGCGTACTTTATTGTGATCCCGCATACGGAGCGCCCGTATAAGCCGCGGCGCAAGGTGCAGGAAGAAGAAATCGTCGTAGAGGAGCCGCAGGAACAAGAGGCGCTGGAGAGCGCGACGCAGCAGGCTGACATTGAGACGGAAGAGCAGATACATGAGGGGCGGGAATCAGCGGAGATAGAGCAAGCTGTTCCCGAAACACCGCATACGTCTCCGAAAATCATGACCGCGGAGCGCAGGATGACGCGCAAACAGCCCTTTGAGCAGTTGTACGCAGAAGGGAGGGGACTGAAAAAGCGGGCGCTTCGATCCATGCTCATCAAGGGAATGAAGGTATACTTTCCAAACGTGCAGGCAGCAAGAGAGTACGTTGACCGAAATTTGCGCCGCAAACAGCGTAATCTGGTCGCCCGCCGCATCCGTATGTCCCGCAAGGCGAATTTGCAGACCTTCAACTATTTCGTCACGCTGACGTACAATAGCGCGATCCATACCGAGGAGAGTTTCAAGAAAAAGCTGCGCACTACGCTCTCGCATTTTGCGGACAGAAAAGAGTGGAGGTATATCGGCGTGTGGGAGCGCTCGCCGCAAAAGAAACGATTGCACTTCCACGGCGTTTTTTATATCCCCGAGGGAACGCTCTCCGGAGAGATGGAGGAAGTCAACAGTTACAGCTTTGCAACACATCAGCGGCAGATCACAATGCAGAACTCCTTCTTCTTGAAACGCTTCGGACGGAACGACTTCGAGAAGATCACGGATGAAAACCGTGTCGGCGACGCGCTCTCCTATCTCATGAAGTACATCGAAAAGTCCGGAGAGAAGATCGTCTATTCCCGCGGTCTTCCGCAGTTCTTCATTTCAGACGTTATGGAAGAGGATGTCGCCTGCACGATGGGAGAGGAACAGGAGAAGCTCGTTCTTCACGATGATTTCGGCTGCTGGGTGGACGGCGAATACATGGGAAAAGTCAGTAAAGACACCATTTCTAAAATGCCGAAAGCAAACTGAAGTGTTGACAGTGCGACATAATTGTGCTATAATTATTGCACAAAGGATATAATATCTGTAAGGAGGGTGTTATGCCGAGAATTATTCCCATCCGTGATATGCGGGACACGACAAAGATTTCCGAGATGTGCAATGCCACGAACGAGCCGATCTTTATCACGAAGAATGGATACGGAGATATGGTTGTGATGAGCATGGCGACGTATGAACAGCAGCTTGCGCGCGTGGATATGTACACGAGGATCATGGAGGGGAAGGCGCAGGCGGACAGGGGCGAACTTCTGGACGGCCCTGCAACGCTTGCACAACTGAGAGGAAAGTATGCAAAATAAATACAGCTTTTCTTTTACGCCGCTTGCTTTTCAGGATCTGGACGACGCGCTCGCGTACATTTCCGAACAGCTTTCAAACCCGCAGGCGGCGACAGAGCTTTTGGATGAGGTGGAGCATACGCTTGCGAGCGTATGTGAATTTCCGTATGCTTTTTCGGACTGCTCTGTATATCTCATCTCCGATCAGAATATCCGACATGCGATGGTCAAGAACTACGTTCTTGTGTTTGAGATCAATGAAGACGAGAGGGCAAAATTATCGTTCTTCGGTTCCGCTATGCACGGACAGATATGGCGCATACTTCCATGAAAAAGGATGAGAACGGAGCTTAAAGGTAAGCAGAAAAGAGAATTGCATATACTGTATTGACATTATATCGAAATCATGATATAATAGCGATACCAAAAGGAAGGAGGTAGTGTTATGCCGAATATCAGACCGTCGTCGGATATCCGAAACAATTATCCGGAGATCTCACGCCTTTGCAAGGAAACGGGAAGACCCGTCTATATCACCGTGAACGGAAAGGGAGATACGGCGATCATGGATATCGACGCCCTCGATGAGCTGTATGCAAGGCTGGAGCTCTATGAAAAGCTTGCGGCAGGACTTCGTGATGTGGATGAAGGACGCGTCAAGACGCATGAGGAAGTGTTTGCAAAGTTTTGGGGGCAGTGATGTACCGTATCTTATACGCTGAGAAAGCAGATGAAGATCTGACGGAGATATATAGCTACATTGCGGCGGACAGTCCCGAACGTGCAGCAGCTTATTTGGGAAAGATGGAGAGCTGCATTCTACAGCTTAAAGATTTTCCGAATATCGGGTACAGCGGAAAATATCCCGAGCTTGTCAAGCTCGGGATCAGAATGCTGTCTTTTGAAGATTACCTTGTGTTCTATACCGTCAATCAGGCGGAGATGTGCGTTCATGTGCTCCGCGTGCTGCACGGATCGGTAAATTACCGAAGGCTGTTTCGGACAGCAAGACAAGCAGACAAGGACTCCGAAAACTAAAAGCAAGAGGAGCGGCAAAAAACAAGTCTCCGCGCGGCGGGAACAACAGGGCAGCGCAAGCGGGTCAGCGGCGCGCCCTGTCCGCCGCGCATTTTCGTCGCCGCAAATCGCGCTTTTCAGGCAGCTTGCCGAGGCAACCTGCCCATTTTGTGCGGTTGCGGCGCCTCTTCCCAAAAAATCTTTGCTTTGCAAATCTTTTTCGGGAGCCCTGATGAGTTGACGGATTGCTTTGATTGAGGAGGCGTGTGCTTGTTTCGGCGCCCGCGAGCGAAGCGAGCGGGTGACGAGGACGGCGCAGCCGCCCTCGTCAGCTCTGCCGCCGACTTGTATCAAGACAAGCACACGCCTTATTGCCATTTGCGTTTTTCGGGGCACAATCTGGGTTTTTTCGGGTGATTATCGCGGTGATTTTACTGTTATGTTTGGCTGTCGTTCACATGAAAAAAGGGGAGAACCGTAAATCGGTGCTCCCCTGTAAGGCGGGTATTCAGTTGCGGTCGAATTTGCAGAAGCGCGGGTACTGCATGATGAACGCCGGCGTGTACCATACGCTCCAAAGCTCCCGCGTCAGAGTGTTCTGATGCCGGATGATGGCGGGCGCTCCCGCAAGAGAGAGTTGCAGGTACGTCATGTGAACGCACCGAAGGTCGATGTCGGCGGCGTCTAGATAGCAGTTGCGCGCATAGTTGACGCCGCGGCTTTTGAGGACTTCGAGCGCCGCGACAAGCATTCCTCCGCCACCGCAGCACGGGTCAGAGATGGTGATGATCTCGTCGCGGTCTGCTTTCTCTTTGACGAGTTCTCCCGTCAGCGTGACTTCCGCCATGAAGCGGGAGATGTGATAGGGCGTGAAGAACTGCCCCGTATGCTCGTTGCCGAGATCGCTGTTCATGAAGAGTTGCCGAGGTAGTCGTCGAATCTCCCGTCGTCATAGACCACGGAGGAGAGCTGCACGAATATCTTGGCGAAAATGTTTGCAAGCGCGTTTTGATCTTCTTTCGGATAGCCCTTCATGATCTGCAAGTACCGCTCCTCGCGTTTTTCCCGCTGCGGCAGATCGACGAGGTTGGAAACGGCGATTGCGCCGCATTCCATGAGGTCGGAAACGAACTTATGCTTGTCCGTGCGTCTGGCGGCGTGTTCAATATCCTTCACGATCTCCTCGATCTTTGGAACGGGATAGGGGCATAGGTGTTTCGGCTCGGTGACGAGGGGCGTATGTACGGGAAGAACGTCCGTATAAGTCGCGTTCGACCTCCCGAGCGTGAAGTCAAAGACAAAGGGCGGCAGCATATCAGGCTCTTTTCGTGGTATAGCTCTTCCCGTGTACGACAACGGCGTCCCCAAGCTTTTGCGGCTCGCCTTTCCCGCAGGCGCGCAGGAGGATGCTCTCGGATGCGGAGACTTTTGGCAAGTCGCCTTCCTGAAAGTCCGCGCCGACTTCCACGATGTTGAATCCCTTGAAAACAAGGGAAGATGAAAACTGCCAGAGCTTTTCAAACTTCCCGTTGCTGTCAAAGATGGCGCAGATGTTCTTCTTCGGGTGGTATGCAGTGATGCGGAAATAGTTGTTCATAGGTGTTTCCTCCTGTTTAGTTGTAGCGTTTGAAAGCGAATTGTGTTACCAGCCCTTGCAGCGGATAAATGCGATCTTTGTCGAACGGCGTGATCATTTCTCCGAGCGTATAGGGGGGGGGAAATCTTCCAAAAGGAAAGCAACGCATTTGTATCCCTCCACTTCGATGATGACGAATGTTGCGTCTTCGCTGCCCGGGCAGTAGCCTTTGAGGTAATTAAGCGCCCGCTCCGCCTTTTCGGCAAGTGCGGGATTATCACGTTGAAATTCAGATACGGTGTAGATCTCATCGAGATAGTTTTTCATGTATTTCCTCCTATGCGGCGATTTGTTTGAGTGCTTTGTTGGCATACGGCAGCCAGATTTTATTGACGTAGTGCAGGACGTCTTCGTTCGGCTTGGTGTTGTGGGTCGCATAGCATTGCAGCACTTTATGGGTTTTGAGCGAGTATTCAAGCGTTACGAGGGGTTTATCGGGCTGTTCCTTCATGCGCACGAAGAAGATGAGTGATTCCTCCTGTGCAAAGCGTATATCATAGTTCATCCGCCCGACGCAGTGGTGCATGAGTTCTCCTTCGCGTATGAGATCAGCGGGCGATTTTGCGATCACGCAGATAAAGGCGCTGCGCTTGTTGTGTTGCAAAGGCAAGTATTTCTCGGCGACCTCGCAAAACTTCTGTACGAGTTCCTGTTTCTGATTTGCCTCTTCGATGGGCGAATGAATGCCGTGAACGGCGACTTGCTTGCACGCCCAATGTTTGTTCTGAATGGTCGAAACGGCGACGGTCACTTTGACGAGCTCCTTCTTCCAGACGGTCAGATAGGCGTAAAAGCGCACAATACTTGTCTGCCACGGCTCGATCTTCATATCGCGTCTGTGGATCTCTTTCATGATGTAGTTTGGAATGGGTCTGATGTCTTTTGCGGTCATACTGTCACCTCAATTCAAGTTCATTGCCGAACAGTTCGCTTAAAATGCAGAGGGCATCCATGTCGAAGGCGGATATGTCTGGTTCGTCCTCATCCTTGGGCATGGATGCCGTGTTTTTGGTGCTGGTTACGGGCGTGTCGTCGATGACGGATGCGATCTCTTTTGCAAGCGCTTCGTCCGAGCGGGTTGTAGGTGGATTGCCCGCAAGGATTTTGGAAACGGTGGGCAACGTTTCGTCGATGTTACCATCAAATTGGCGCATTTCCTCTTCGGAGAGTTCGTCGATGACTTCGCCCGTTTCGGGATCGACGTATCGTTGCCATACGGGCGAGCCTTGCGGCTGTGCAGGCGGTGGCGGGGATGTCTGTACCGCTTCTTCGGCTTCGGCGTAGTCCTCGTCGGTCGGCTCATCGTCCGGCTCGTCAATGACAGGTGGTTGCGTTTCCTGTTTTGCCGGCAGCATGTCGAAGAGGGACATCTGCGGTTGAGGTGTTGGCTTGGGTGGCTCGTATTTGGTCGGAAGGGAAGCGGCCTTGGACATGGGTGCCGTGTATTCCGTCCCATCCTCGTTGCAGAGCGTGCCTTCGATAGAGTCCTCTTCGAAGTAATGCACCGCCCAACCGTACACGACGGCATCGTCGATGCAGGCGGATTGCGCGCCCTTCTCCGCTTGCTTTTTCGCCTCGTCGCAGGCAAATTTCAGAAAGCCCGAGAGTGTTTTTTTGTTCATGAGCGTTTTGCCGTCTTTTACGATCCTCACGCCTTCGTTGATCTTGTGCGCAAGAACTTCGGAGGCGTTTTGCTCCAGATAGGCTTTGACCTTTTGCTCTGCCGGCGTCTTTGCTTCAAGATTTAATTTCGTTGTCGTTCTCCTTAAAATGGAAGATCGTCCAGAAGTTCTGCGGTTTTTGCGGGCAGATGCTCTAACGTCGTGTAGTGGTTGAAACCGCCGCGGTAGTCCTGTTCGTCCTTTGCGGTACGGATGAGGATATGTCCGTACCATTCGTTTGTGAAATAGCGCACATCGGAAATGGAGAGGTACACGCACTTGTTTTCGCTGCTCTTGATGAAGGCAGAAAAACAGTAGTGGTTGCGTCCGATGTTGACGAGCTCCCAATGGTTTTCACGGCATACCGCTTTCAGGTAGTTGATGTATTTTGTCTGAAAGGTCTTGTAGTCGTTGCCTGTATAGCTGCCCGAGGAAAATTCATGAGAGAGATATTTTTTGAGTTCCTGTAAGTTTGCCATGATTCAATCCTCCTTGACGATCCTGTAAATAACGTCCGCGTAATACTCGCAGACAAACCAATTAAAAAGCGCGTGACATTTCACGCCCTTGTAGTCCACGATATAGTCGTTGTCGCCGACCTTTTTGAGTACGGTGATCTCATCCGTCTCGCCTTTCAGGGAGTGGATATGCGCTTTTGTAACGAACGGCATTTACAACACCTCCTTGATTTCGATAGAAATATATGTGTGGGTGCCGAAATTCCAAGTGTCGGTAATATGCCAATAGCACTCGGTTTCATCGGTATCGCTGCGGCGGTCGAGGAAGTCCAGCTCGATTTTATCATCTGCGGGAATACCGTCTTTCCATTCAAGATTTCCCACCCAAGAGTTTTCGGGCTTCATTTCATCGGCGATCAGGTCTTTGAACTTCGCATATGCCTTATCGTAAGTGCCGTATACGGTCAATTCTGTATCGTTGCCGTCCTCGGTCGACCAATCAAGTTTTACAATATATACTTTTTCCATATCTGTCTCCTCATCCGATTCTTTTGATCCCGCCGCCGAAACTGTGTACCATGACGCTGCCGAACTCGCTGCATTCATCGTCGTCTTTGTTCCACACATAGGCGAATGCCACATGTTTGTTACCGTTGCTCTGTACAAGCGTTGCCCACTCCTCGGGGTATGCCGTCACGATGAGCAGGGAATAGCACTCGCCAAACTCAGTAAATTCGTGCGTGATGGCATATACGAGGCATTTGTACTTTTTTTCAAGCGATTTCATCTTTCCATAGAGTTCGGGTTCCTGTTCAGCCCAATACCCGCCGAAGCGTTCAAAGAAGCATACTTTGTCGCTTTCGCGAAAACCTTTGATATATGGGGCATAGATATCCATCTGCTTGAGCAGTTCGATAGCCTTTTCTTTCTTGGCAATGTTCTTGTCTGTCATTTTCGTATCCTCCTTCAAATACAGTCCTGTAAAGTTTCAAAGTTGTAGCCGATATTCCTGAGCGTTTCTTCGAATCCGAACCACGCCAGAAGGTTTTGGTTGTAGTCGTCCTGTGCGAGCGGATCTTCCTTGTCCCACTTGTTGCCGAATAGTTCCGAAGGAGCATAAAGCCCTGTGCTGTCCATAAGTTCGTACAGCAGCGCGTTGATTTCCTGACGGTATTGCTTGTAAAAACGCACCGTGTCCGAATAATAGATGAGTTCGCCCACGATACCTGATTGGCAGCCGTGGTCAAGCACGTCCGTGAAGATGTACCGTTTGTTGTCATAATCGCCCCAACGGTCGATGACATAGTTGCAGACGTGTTTTGTAAGAGGGTTGGTCGAAGCACGCTTCAATTCTTTGACGTTGGAAAGGGTGAGTTTCATTTCGTTTCCTCCTTGTATT
>ERZ1090879.75-NODE-75-length-73074-cov-57.211260_pt1 | contig 73074 bp, 65 predicted proteins | sample MGYA00478472_ERZ1090879 | MGnify/ENA primary metagenome ERZ1090879 (study PRJEB33644, sample SAMEA5815723) | chicken gut metagenome | biome: Chicken; feature: Gastrointestinal Tract; material: Caecum | place: Ireland | collected 2019-01-01 | study: A study of the... | reverse complement strand
GCATGCTTTGAGCCGAAGCCCGAAGCGTTGGCGCGGAGAGAGGGATTCGTAAGGACGAGCATAGCGAGGACGGAATAGCGGAGTGTAACGACGCGTCACTATTTCGGCGCCCGATACTCCTTAGCGAAGCGCAGGGCGAGGCATGGGGCTTGACACAAAAAGCGACAGGAGGAACTTGTTCCTTTCCTGTCGCTTTTGTGGCATGCTTTGAGCCGAAGCCCGAAGCGTTGGCGCGGAGAGAGGGATTCGTAAGGACGAGCATAGCGAGGACGGAATAGCGGAGTGTAACGACGCGTCACTATTTCGGCGCCCGATACTCCTTAGCGAAGCGCAGGGCGAGGCATGGGGCTTGACACAAAAAGCGACAGGAGGAACTTGTTCCTTTCCTGTCGCTTTTGTGGCATGCTTTGAGCCGAAGCCCGAAGCGTTGGCGCGGAGAGAGGGATTCGTAAGGACGAGCATAGCGAGGACGGAATAGCGGAGTGTAACGACGCGTCACTATTTCGGTGCCCGATACTCATTAGCGAAGCGGAAAGCGTAGGCAAGAGCGCGCACAAAAAAGGGAGTGGCACTTGTGCCAAACTCCCGTTTTTGGTTCGCCTCAAGCCTAGCTTGAAGCGCTGGCGCGGAGAGAGGGATTTGAACCCTCGGTACGGTTCCCCGTACACACGATTTCCAATCGTGCGCCTTAGGCCAGCTCAGCCATCTCCGCATATGCACTTGAGCGGTGCATTAGCAATATTATCACATTCATCGGTTTTTGGCAACCGATTTTGCGATGTTTGTCAGCCGAGGATGTCCTTTTTGAGCGCCTCGGTGAACGCGGCGTTGCGCGCCTTCGCCTCTTCGCGCGAGCCGGCGTTGACGGAGACGTACAATTTGAGCTTGGGTTCGGTGCCGCTGGGGCGGATGCAGACCCACTCGTCGTCGCCGAGGTCGTACTTGATGACGTTTGTCTTAGGCAGCCCCGAAGGAGCGGTCGAGCCGTCTGCAAACGTGGTGACTCCGCTGAGGAAGTCTGTCTTGGAAAGGGGCTTTTTGCCGCACAATTCGGTGATGGTCTCCTTGCGCGCTTTGTCCATGATCGCGCCCATTTCGCTCATGCCGTCGAGTCCTTTGAACGCAAACGAAGTGCTGCTTTCGGCGAAATAGCCGAACTTCTTGAAGATGCCGTCGAGCACGTCGTAAAGCCTTTGTCCTTTGAATTGGTAGTAGCAGACCATCTCGGCGAACAGCATTGCGGCGACGACGGCGTCCTTGTCGCGCGCGTGTGTGCCGGACAGATAGCCGTAGCTCTCCTCATATCCGAACAGGAAGGTGTATTCGCCGCTGCTCTCCCACTCTTTGATCTTCTCGCCGATGAACTTAAAGCCCGTCAGCACGTCGAACGGAGTCACGCCGTATGATTTGGCGATCTTGTCCGCAAGGCGCGTGGTGACGATGGTCTTGACGACCGCGCCGTTTGACGGCAGATCTCCCCTTTCGGAGCGTCTTCTCAAAATATAGTCCATCAAAAGCGCGCCCGTTTGGTTGCCGGTCAAGAGCACGAACTTGCCCTCGTCGTCCCTGATCGCGACGCCCATGCGGTCGCAGTCGGGATCGGTGCCGATGACGGCGTCGGCGTTGACCTTGTCCGCCAATTTTATGCCGAGCGCGAGTGCGTCGGGCTGTTCGGGATTGGGCATACCCACGGTGGGGAAGTTGCCGTCGGGCAAGCGCTGTTCCTCGACGACGTCGACATGGATGCCCATCCTGGCGAGCATCGTCGTCACCGGAATGTATCCGCTGCCGTGCAGGGGGCTGTAGACAAGCTTCATCCCCGCGCCCTCCGCCTTGACTGCCTCGGGAGAGAGGGACAGCTTGGTGATCGCCGCATAATATTTTTCGTCGATATCCTTGCCGATGACGGTGATGTGATCGGAGATGCTTTTGCCGTTGCCGCCGATCACGTCGTCGCGCGTCTTGATGCAGGTCTGCTCTTGCGGAATGCCGAAATAGTCCGCCTTGTCGATGTAGGCGACGACCTCGGCGGTCGCCTCGGGCGACATCTGCGCGCCGTCCTCGCCGTAGACCTTGTAACCGTTATACTCCTTGGGATTGTGACTTGCGGTGATCATGACGCCGGCGATCGCCCCTGTCTCACGCACCGCAAAGCTGCAAACGGGCACGGGGCGAACGTTCTCGAACAAGAACACCTTGACCCCCTGCGCGCCGAGCACGCGGGCGGTCGTCATCGCAAACTCATACGAAAAATTGCGCGTATCGTACGATATGACTACGCCGCGTTCCGCCGCGCCGCATGCGTTGACATAGTCTGCAAGCCCTTTTGTCGCCCTCGCGACGGTGTAGACGTTCATGTTGGCGATGCCGTATGCTATCGTGCCGCGCATGCCGGCGGTGCCGAACGCGAGCGGAAGGGTGAACCTCTCTTTGATCTCCTTGTCGTTGCCCTCGAGCGCAAGCAGTTCGCGCCTGCCGTCCTCGTCGCAATTTTCGAGCCATTTGCGGTAATTGTCCGAATAGTTCATAATGACCTCCGTCACACTGATTTCGTTGATATTATTATAATACACCGCTGCGCGCCCGCGCAAGCGTTGACGGCACAAAAATACCGCCGAAGCGGCGGCGTTTTTGTTGCGGAAAACTTGGCATATACGCGCACTTTTTCGTGCCGGTGTGCGTTATCAGTCGATATCTTCGGCGACGAGCACCTTTGCCGGCACCGCAAGATAGACGTCTTTTCGCAACACTTTGCGCTCCTTGAGAGTCTCTCCGGCATAGGTCAGGCGGACCAGTCTCGTCCGATAGCCGTTGCGCGCGGCGCGCACCACGCGATAGTCCTCTCCGTCCAGCGAGGGCACGAACTCGATGGTCTCACCCTGCGGAGGGATGGTCTCTTCGATCTCCGAAACAAACTCGAACCTCTCCCTTCGCGGCGTACCGTACACCCTGAAAGTCAACGTCCCCGCCGCCGCTTCGGCGTCTATGTAGACCGCTCCGTCCCCGTCGTTGACCAGCACGAGATCGATAAATTCGGAGACGGTCGCATCCTGAGACAGTTCGCAATAGGACGACGGGAGCGAGTGCGCCCTGACGCTTTCGACCGAAAGTCCGGCGCGTATCCATGCGTTGTAGAGCGTCGTCGAGACTTGACATACGCCTCCCCCGATGCCGACGACATATTCGCCGTTTTCGATGACCTTTGCGCTGTGATATCCGCGCTGTTCTGTGCGCGGACCTACCGTCGCATTGAAAGACAGCCTCTCCCCTTCGCCGACTTTGAGCCAACAAAAATTGGATGCGGCGAGCGCGATGTTACAACTTCTGCCGACCGAGCCGGTGTCGAAAGAGGTGGCGAACTCGGACACGAGCCCGACCGCCGTGCCGACGACATCCTCTCTTGACTCTCTGACGCCGACTGTCGGCTCGATGATGGGCAGCGGGCTTATGCCGTCTTCGGAAGGCAAAGCCTTTTTCCCGCCGTCGGTCTCGGCAGCCGCCGAAAACATTCCCGTCGCCGCGACAAGCAAAACGCACGCGACAACGACCGCAAAAAACAACTTTTTCATACGGTTATTGTGCGCGCGCGTTACGTTTTTACGCTCTCAGCGGAGCTTTATGCCCAGCTCCTTCGCCGTCTTCGGCGAAACCTCGTAGCCGGCACAACCTATGTCTCCCGCCTTGCCTGCGCCGTGATAGTCGCTGCCGCCCGTCGTGATCAGTCCGTTCCTTTTCGCGATGTCGGACAAGATAGCGATGTCCTGAGCGGAATGCGAGGGATAGTAAGTCTCTATGCCGCCCAGTCCGACCCCGACCAGCCCCTGCACGAGGTCGGTCAGTCTCCCCTTTTGCTTGATCAGCATGGGATGGGCAAGTACAGGCACTCCGCCGGCGGCGCGGATGAGTTTGACGCCCTCGCCGGGAGTGATGCGTTTTGACGGAACATATGCGCTCGCGCCCTCGCCGAGATAGCGATCGAACGCGTCGTTGACGCTGTTGGCATAGCCGCCCTCGATCAAGAGCCTCGCGACGTGAGGTCTGCCGACGCTGCCCTTGATGTCGTCGAGCGGCGACGCGTCGAGTTTGATACCCATCGCGGCGAGATTGTCCAAGATCTTGGCGATGCGCTCCTTGCGCTGCGTACGCATTCGTTCCAGCCTTTCGAGCAGCGGCGCGCTGTGCACGTCGACGTCATAGCCCAAAATATGCACTTCGGCGATCGAATAGGTGCTCAACTCCAGCCCGGGCACGACTTGAACGCCGTATTTACGTCCGGCTGCCACTGCACGCTCCACCCCGTCGACGTTGTCGTGATCGGTGACGGCGATCGCCCCGATGCCGTACTCCTTCGCCTTGACAACGATCGCCTCGGGCGTATCCGACCCGTCCGAACAAGAGCTGTGGATATGTAGGTCAGCTTTCATCGTCGCCCTCCGCAGGCGCGTCTATCGCCGCCGCCGCTTCGTCCTCGGGCGCGGCGATCGCATACTTGCCCAAGGTGCCCTTGATCTTGTCGTTGCGGTCGAGCGCTTCGCCGAGGTCTTTTGTGACCTTTTCGCTTCTCTCTTTCGCCTTTGAGATCAGCTCGTTGAGCTTGCCGAAGTCCTTGCGGAACTTGTCGAACGCCTTGCGTATCTGCGTGCTGTTCCTTTGCAATTGCAGCGAGCGGAAGCCCATCTGCAAGCTGTTGAGCAGCGCCGCGATCACCGACGGACCGCCGAGCACCACCTGATGATCCTGCCTCAATTTCGTGCTCAGCCCGGGCAGGGACATCGCCTCGGCGTAAAGTCCCTCGGACGGCAGATACATCACCGCGAAGTCTGTCGTCTTGGACGGCAAGATGTATTTGTCCTTTATGCTCTTTGCCTGACTTTTTAGGTCGGCTTCGAGCGCCTTGCGCGCCTCGTTCATCGCGCCGACATCGCCGTCGTTTTGGGCTACGAGCAGCCTTTCGTAATTCTCGATCGGGAACTTGCTGTCTATGGGCAGATAGACCTCGCCGCCGTCGCGGCCGGGCATCTTGATCGCAAAATCGACCCTGTTTTGCCCTTTGATCTTGAACTGCTCTTCGTATTGCGACCTGTCCAAAAGCTCCTCAAGCAACGCCGCGAGCGCGGTCTCGCCCCAATTGCCGCGCGTCTTGACGTTTTGGAACACCCTGTTGATGTCCTTGACGTTGTCGCCGAGCGTCTGCATCTCCTGCAAATTCTTGTTGACGGAATCCAACTCTTTTTTGACGATGTCGAACGACGCGGTCAAACGCTGTTCCAGCGTCTTGGACAGCTTTTCGTCGACGGTCTCGCGCATCTTTTCGAGCTGTTTGTTGTTGTCGTCGCGGACCTTGCCGAGGTTGTCGGTCATCTCCTTTTTGATGTCGTCCAGATTTGCGCGAAGCTCCTGCCTCGTGTCGGCGTATTGGCGGCGTATGTCCTCTTGCATTTTTTCGATCGAACGGACGGTCTCCTCTTTGAGTTCTTTGAGGCTTTTTTCGACGCCCGTGTTGATCTTCTCAGCATTTTGCTCCTGCGTGGCGCGAAACTCTTTCATCTCTTTTGCGGTGTTTTCGATCAGCTTGTCCATCGACTCGCCGCTGCCTTTGAGATAGGTGCCGATCGCCGTTGCGACCGAGCTGTTGGATTGATTGATCACGCTCAGCGTCACATCCTTTGCGTTGTTGACGGTGCGCTGGATCTCCTGCGATCTGCCGTCCGCGCTCTCTTCGAGCATCTTTCTCACGTCGTTGAGAAGGTCCGCGTCGACTCCGCCGCCGCGCGTCCTCACGCACACGACGATCAACGCGGCAAGCGCGGCGACCGCCGCGACCGCGGCAAGCGCCGTGATGATGATCTCGGTCAATGTCATTTCTTCCTCCCGTGCCGCTGCTGCGGCTTGGCAAATTTTTGCATTTTTTTCGTCGCCTTTTCGAGCAGCGCCTCTCTTTGGTTGAGGCACTCGTCTTTGAGGCACATCTCGAACAGTCTCGCCAGCTCTTCGGCGATCTCTCTCCCCTCGAACCCGATCGCCGCGAGGTCGCCGCCGTCTACGGCGAGCTCGGACAGCCGAAAGGGCACGCCCTTCGCGCGCATATATTCGATCTCCGCCTCTATGCGATCGGCGCGCGGATTGGTCTTGTATTTGCCCGTCGCCACGCTGTCCGCCCTCATCAACGCGCATATGTCGCCGATGATGTCGGCGTTTTGGACGATGAAGCGACGCAATTTTGACCGCCTCGCGGTGTTGTTGATGTCGTACATATGCACAGCGATCAGCCTGCATATCCTCTCGACCTCACGTTTTGGGTAGCCGAGGGCGGTCAATTCCCTCTCCGCGCTTGCCGCGCCGTAGAGTGCGTGCGCGTGCATGTTGCCGTCGCGCGCGATCGCCTCCGCCTTGCCCTCGTCGTGCAGAAGTGCGGCGAGTTTGATGTCTTGCGGCGCCGCGGCGGCGCATTCGAACGAGTGTCTCAATGCGTCATAGGCGTGGTGCTCGGTCGGCTGCTCCACTCCGGCGCACGCGGCGAGCGCGGGGAACAGCTTCGCGAGCAGCCCCAATTCGTATGCGACCGTCAAGCCGTGCACGAGGTGTTCGCCTCTCATCAGACCGTCCCATTCGTGCCGCTTGCGCGACGGCGACAGCGCGTCGACATCGTCGATATGTCTGCGGCAGGCGCGCGCCGTCTCCTCTTCAACGCCGAACCCGAGCGCGGCGGCAAATCTCGCCGCACGCAAGATCCTCACCGGGTCCTCGGCGATCACCGTCTCGGCGTCGCGCGTCGTGCGCAAGATCTTGTCCTTTATGTCCCGCACTCCGCCGAGCGGATCGACAATCGTCCCTTTTGCGACGTCCCAATAGACGGCGTTGCATCTGAAATCTCTGCGCGGCGCGTCCTCTTGCGGCGTTGAGACAAGGTGATATCCTATCGGCGTATGGCTGCCCGTCCCGACCGCATATTCGTCGCGGCGGAACGCGGTGTATTCGCACCGCAGTTCTCCGAATACGATCGTTGCCGACGCGACTCCGCCGTGCGGAAATTCGACCGTCATTCCCTTGTCTTTCACCGTCTCGGCAAGCCGTTCGGGCGAGAGGTCGGAACAGACGTCGAAGTCGGGCTTTTCGGCGAGCCGCCCTCTGAGAGCGTCCCTGACCGCCCCTCCGACCGCGTACAATGCGTGCGGCGCGATCGCGTCTGCGATCGGCTTCAAGACCTCGAAAGCCTCAAATCCTCTCACTGCGTGTCCCCGATGATCCTCAGGTCGGGCAGGTTGCGGTACAATCCCGCGCAATCCAGCCCATAGCCGACGACGAACCTGTCCGGCACCTCGAAGCACACATAGTCCGCCTTGAAGTCGTTGACCCTGCGCGACGGCTTGTCCGCAAACGCGCATACCGCCAGCGACGCGGGGCGGTATTGTTTGAGCCGTTCGGTCAACGCCTTCATCGTCCTGCCGCTGTCGATGATGTCCTCGACCAGCAAGACGTGCCGTCCCTTGATGTCGACGTCGATGTCCTTTGTGATGCGCACCTCGCCCGACGACTCGGTCGAATCGCCGTAACTTGTCGCAGCGACCGACGAGACTTCGAGCGGGATGTCCATCCCGCGGATAAGGTCGGCGAAAAAGATCGCCGCACCGTTGAGCACGCAGACGACGAGCGGTTTTTTGCCGCGATATTCGTCCGCGAGTTTTGCCGCCGTCTCGGCGACTTTTTCCGCGATCTCCTCGCGGCTTATCAACACCTTTTCGGGCGTGGCGTAGACCATCATATTTCCTCCTTGATCACGACGACCTTCGAGCCGTCGACGACCTTGACCGCGTCCGAGATCTCCATCCCGACGACGGCAAGCACTCTGTTGCCGTGCGCAAGCACGACGAGTTTGTCCCGTCTGCCGACGGGGACTTTTTTGTCCGTGAGCCAATCTCCGAGCGACTTTGTGCCGCCTCCGAACTTGGTGAAGACGTCGCCGTCGCGGCGCGTGCGGAAGACGCTGCCCGGGGGGATCGCCCTCTCGTCCAGCCTCGATCCTTCGCCGCACTCCGACACCTCAAAGTTCGTCCCGGCGATGCGGAATTTCCCCTTTCCGAACGGGATCTCGGTCAAATCTTTGACCCCGTCGTCGCGGTATACGACGACATATCCGTCTCTCTTTTCCGCAACATAAAAATGCGGAAGACAGACACGGGCGCCTGTTTTCTTGTTTTTCAGATCCAAGATCGCCTCGATGTGGGCGCGCTCCGAATCCACTCTCGCGCCCGCCGCCGCCAAGAGTTTCAACACATTGGCGGACGCGATCGCGGGCGGCGCGTCCAACGCCGAAAGGGGCATCGTCTGCCCGCATCTGTCGCTTTGGACGCACGCGGTCATCCCGCGCACGAGTTCCGCCGTATCTCGCGCCGCCTGCGACAGCCTCGCGACGTTCGCCTCGAGCGTCGGGTACAGCTTCTCGATCGCGGGGATCACGACGTGGCGCAGATAGTTGCGCGAATAGGCGGTGTCCGAATTTGTGGAATCGACGCGCCACTCAAGCCCCCTCTTTGCGGCATATTCCGCGACCGTCTCGGAAGGCACGGCAAGCAGCGGTCTGAACACGACGCCGTCGTCCTCTTTCATTCCGCACACGCCCTCGATCCCGCTACCGCGAAAGACGTGCATGAGCACGCTCTCGGTCTGGTCGGACAGGTGGTGCGCGGTCAAAACGCGCTCGACCTCGCCGTTTTGGACCATATCGCGGAAGATGCGGCGACGGACGATACGCGCCCCTTGCTCCGCCCCGTATCCGTTCTCCAAGCAAAACGCGGGCACGTCGACCTCGCAGGTCTTGACGGGCACGCCGTAATTTGCGGCAAGCCTCAGAACAAACTCGCGGTCGCCGTCGCTCTCGCTCCCGCGCATCTTGTGGTCGACGTGGACGACGACGAGCTCGCCGCGATGATCGCCCGAGTTCACCAACGCGTCCAACAACGCGACGCTGTCTCTTCCTCCGCTGACCGCGACGGCGATGCGCCCGAATTGCGCGAGCCTCGCCGCGACGTCCTTCTCGATGAGTTTGACCATAACTCCATTATATACCAAAACCGCGCGCGGCGCAAGGCAATCTCGGAACATAACGCCGCCGCGGCATAGTCTCCGCGTTTTTGGCAATACTTCGCGTATGCAAAACGATCCCGTTCAAAAGATGTCGGCGCGGCACATCGCCGAAAGCGTGTTCGACGCGGTCTATCTCACCGCTTCGCTCTCGCTCGCGATCGGACTGTTCGCCGCAGAAAAAGCGCTTTGGGGCGCGGCGGTGCTGACGCTGTTCGTCGGCGATTGTCTGCACCTCGTGCCGCGCATCCGCCGCTTCGCGACAGGCAAGCCCTGCGCCGCGGAACGCCTTGGCAAAGCCGCCGCGTCCGTCACGATGACTCTGTTTTATGTCCTGTTGTGGTGGCGCGCCGCATTGCTGTCGTCGGTCGACGCGGTCTCGGCGACAGCGGTGATCACGCTCGCCGCCGTCCGCGTCGCGCTGTGCTTTGTGCCGCGCTCTTTTTCAAAGGACGAGCCGTCCTTTCTGCCCCTTTTGCGCAACGTCCCGTTCGTCGCCCTCGGCGCGGTAGCGGCGACTCAGCTCGGGATGCTTTTCCCGCCGAGAGCAGCCGCCCTTGCCGCGGCGATCGCGATCGCATTGAGTTTTGTGTTCTATCTTCCCGTGGTCGCGCTGTCCAAGCGCGATCCCAAAGTCGGCGCTTTGATGATCCCCAAAAGCTGCACCTATCTCGTCCTCGCCGCCCTCGGCTTTGCGATCTGACGGAAGCAGGCAACCGTTGTGCACCTCACACGAAAAGGGCGGAGCCGAAGCTCCGCCGCCGTTTTTCAAACCCGCGTCCGCGCTCAGAAGAACTCGGGGGAAGTGGTTTCGATGTCGATCAGGATATATCTGCTCTCTTCCGTCTCGACCGAACCGTCCACATGCGTGACCGAATATTCGATCAGCACATCCTCGCCGAACACAGTCATTCCGACGCTCGCGTCGCTTGCGTTGAAGTCGATCAGCTTGGAGCCGTCCGCCGTCTTGAAGACGGAGTAGCCGTCCTTGCCGTCGGAGATGATATAGATGCCGTGATCGAAGTCGGCAGCGACTGTCTTTTCGAGCTCGCAGATCGTCGCGCTCGCCCCTGTCGCGACGTCATAGACCTTGAAATCGCCGACCGACGCCTCCGGATCGGGCTCGGCGTCGGGGTCGATCTCGTTCCTCTCTGCATAGTAGATCTTGCCGGGAACGGACGCATATCTGACAGCGGTGTCGTCCGCAGAGCCGGTACCGAGCGTGAACACATATTCGCCGGAGACGGTGAAGTAATCGTTGCCCTTGACGAGCAAGCCGCTCTCGTCCTCGCTGATGCCGAGCGAGCTGAGATATTCGCCGACGACATTGCCCTCGCTGTCGTAATATCTGACGATGGAGCCGTCGGTGATCTTGAGCAGGTCGCCGACCACCTCGATGTCGGTCGCGCCGGGCATGATGTCGTTCAGGTCGCAGACCACGTTCATATCGGAATCGAAGAAGACCACGCCTCCTTCAACGAGCGCCTTGTCGCCGTCGATCTTGGCTACTTCCATCAGGAAGACGTCCATCATCATTCCCAAAAGCCCCGAGCCGTCGTCTCCGTCCAGCACATATCCGAGCTCTGCCTCGGTCACTTTGCCCGACTTCCAGTCGTACTTGTATTGAGCAACCGCGTACTTGTCGGCGCCTCCATAGAAATCGTAGTCCGAAGCGTCCGCCGGCAGTGTCTTGATCTCTTGCAGCCAGAGCGCCTTCTTTGTCACGGCGACGACTTCGGCATTGCTGCCGGGGACCAGGTTTTCCATGTTGACGAGGCGGAGCGCTTTGCCGCTCTTGTCGTACACTTTCACCACGGTGTCGCCGACGAGCTCGATGTCGACATCATCAAGCTCGATCATGACGCCCTCGGGCTCAAGCGTCGGCTCTTCGTCGCCGACTGTCGTCTCGCCGATCTCGGTCACCGTGTCCGTCTGAGGATCGTATTCGAGCACACCAACGCCGTCGACATAGAGCACATTGCCCGTGACATACGGAAGGATGACGCCGTTGCCGTCATACTTGAATTCGAAGAATTGATTGACGGCGTCCGCGGTGTAGACGTTGATCGTCTTCATCGCCGTGTCGTTGACATACCAGCACCAATCCGCGACGGCAGTGGGTGCGATCTGCCCCGTATAGATCCGCGACGTTCCGCCGACCCAAAGCTCATAGTTGACATCGTTTGTGTCGGGATCTGTCCTTTGGGCGATCAGCGCCTTGCCGGAGATGGTCACCGTCGTCCCGTTGAGGTCGTCGAGTTCCGTCGCGGCCACGGTCGTCTCCTCCGACAGCTTGTCGCGCAGTTCGAATATGGACCCGTAAAGCTGCTTGACGTCGCCGTTGCCGCCGTTGCATGCGGTAAAGGACACCGCGCAGACGACGATCGCCAAGATCGCCGCAAAAGCAATCGCAAATTTCTTTTTCATAAGTTCCTCCTTGAACATATAAGTTCACCATTAGTATATCATATAATATCCGCATCGTCAATATTCTCGCCAAAAATAACCGCACGTTAATTGTGCGGTTTGATAAAAATCTAATACTTGTTCTTGTCTGTCCGCGGCGGCTCGCCCTGCCGACCCGGTCAGCTTCGGCAGGCGGCAAGCGCGACCTCGAACACCTCGTCCGCGATCTCTGCGACGAACGCCTCGTCCGCGACTTTGAGTTGAAGGAGCATATCCCCCTCTCTTTCGCCGACGATCGCCATCACGCCGACGTCGCCCAATTTTGCGCTTCGGCGCCGGAACGCGCCCGCCGGGCGCAGCCCGCCGTCGCACAGTTTGACCGAGCCTATGTCGGACAGCATACCCATCGTCGCGTCGATCGTGACAATGACGTCGCCGCGGTGATACATCGCGAGCATTTTTCGGTACCTGTGTAGATTAAGCGCGGTTATCGGTCTGTCGAGCGTGCCGTAGACATAGGCGTTTACTCCCGCCTCGATCAGCTTGCTCCCGACGCGCGGACCGACGCTGTCGCCGACTATGCGCGGCGTACCGATGCAGACGAACACGGTCGACGGAACACTTTTTTGAATGACGCTCATACCGCGATTGTTCCCCTCTCTTTTGTTTTTCAAACAAACTTTTGCAAATTTTCTCAAATATATTGACTTGCGGACTCTTTTTTGATATATTATATATAAAGTCAATCGTTATAGCGTCCTTTCGCGCCCAAAAGGCAGCCTACGGACGCGAGAGGTGTTTGATTATGGATCTTCTGTTGAGTGTCGATCTTGCGGGCGTGTTGCCCGAGCTGCCGCTGTCGTATTTGGCGATAGCCGCGCTTGTATTTGTCGTCATCGGCATGATCGTCGGCTTCTTCCGCGGTTTCGGCGCAGAGTTCTTGTTTTTGATCAAGTTCGTGCTGGTCGTGGTCGGCGCGATGGTCGTCATGTTCCTCGTCGGGCCTATGATCACCGACGCGCTCGGCGATTCGCTCGGCGATTCGAGTTCGCCCATCTACGGCAACCTGACCATGGACGTGCTGCTCAACGTCGCGTGCTATTGCGCGGGCATCATCGCTCTTTGGATCGTCACCGGCATCATCTGGTACTTCCTCAAGCGCATCTTCCTGCGCCACAAGCAACACGGCGCCAGCCGCTTCTTCGGCATCATCTTCGGTGCGATCAAGGGCTTCGCGTTCGCGCTGTTCTTCACTTGGGTGATCGCGTCGCTCGCTCCGGCGCTCGAAGAGGTCAAGTTCTTCGCCGACAACGCGACTGTCGATCCGATCGGTCAATTCCTCATCGAACAAAACCTGCTCGGTCAATTGGCAGACGTGCTCAAAGGGCTGTTCTGACGACAAACGATTTTGTTTGCGCCGCTCCTCTCGGGGGCGGCGTTTTTTATGCAAAGACCGCTCTGACGACCGAGAAGGCGAACTGTCCGGCGATACCGCCGTACCCCGACACAAAGCAAGACAGCGCGCTCGCCGCGCCGAACGCGATCTCGGCGACGCTGTAAAGCAATCCGCATAGGACGTTGAGCATCGCCGCGGCGACGACTCCCCTCTTGCGGACTCCGCCCAAAAACGCGGTCAAGCCGAACGCCGCCGCGCCGGCGAAGAAAACGGCAAAATACTCGTAGGACATCATACGCAAGTCTATGCTCTTCGCCTCGGCGATAGAAACGCCCCGCGCAAGTTGCTCAAAAGTGTTCATTTCCGCGCGAATATATGTTATAATATTTTTATGGCGAGAAAGTTTTCCAAATGGCTGCGGCTGGACAACAGCGCAAAGATCTTTCCGATGATGGCGAACAAGAACGAACAGAACTTGTTCTGTCTCGCTTTCCGCCTCTACGAAGACGTCGAGCCCGCGGTGCTGAACGAGGCGCTCGTCGCGACGGTCAAGCGCTTCCCGTCCATCAACGTCAAGCTCAAAAAGGGCGTGTTCTGGCACTATTTCGAAGAGCACACCGGCAAGCCGCGCGTCTACGAGGCGAGTCCCGTCACGCTGCGCCGCATCTCGCCGCACAACGCGGGCGGATTCTATTTCCGCATCTCCTACTACCGCAACAATATATACGGCGAGTTTTTTCATGCGCTGACCGACGGCAAGGGCGCGGCTGAGTTCATGAAGAGCTTGCTTTTCACCTACTTCCGCATGCTGGGCAAGGACGTGGACGGCGAACAGCTGGTGATGACGATCAACTCTCCGCCCAACCCCAAAGAGTACGAGGACAGCTTTCAGACCTACTACCAAAAGAAAAAGCTGTCCGAACTGCCGATCGACTCCCTCAAAGGGCAGACGGCGTTCGCGATCCCGGGCGCGGAGTTCGACGGTCCCGGCATGGGCGAGATCAACATCTATGTCAAGCCTGCGGACTTCCTCGCGTTCTGCCGCGCGCACAAGGCGACGGTCACCGAGATGATCGGCGCGCTGTTCATCCTCAGTCTGTACGACGCCAAGATCAAGCCGCTCAACCTGCCGCCGCAGAACATACAATTGTTTGTGCCCATCAATCTGCGGCGCATCTTCCCGTCCGAGACGGTGCGCAACTTCTCACTGTTCTCGCGCATAGGGGTGATGTCGTCGGACGACATGAAGCTCGACGAGCTGATCGCCCGCATTCACGAAAAACTCGCCGCCGACACCCAAAAAGACGTGCTCGGCGCAAAGATCTCGACGACCGTCTATGCGGAAAAGTTCTTGCCGCTGCGCCTGACGCCGCTGTTTTTGAAGAGGCTGATCTTCAACATCTCCAACCTCTTTTTCGGCAAGCACAAGAAGACGGCGACCTTTTCGAGCGTCGGCGTCATGAAGCTCCCCGAGAGCTTCCGTCCTTTGGTGCGCGACTGCTACTACTCGATCGCCGCCAACAAAAAGAGCCCGATCACCGTGACGGCGGTGACGACTTTCGACACGATGTGCATCAACTTCACAAGGTCGATAACCGACACGGACACCGAAAAACGCTTTGTCAAATACCTGCACGACGCGGGGATAGAGGTCACCGTCTCGTCCAACTATTGGGAGGTGGAAAATGCATTGTAAGTATTGCGGCGTCTCGATCGACGACGACAGCAAGATCTGCCCGCTGTGCCACGAGCTGGCGGTCGACGACGGCAAGGAGACAAACACCAACTTTCCGCCCAAGACCGAGAAGGCAAGAAAACCCGGCTCGCGCGTCAACTTCCACAACCTGTACATCTCGATCGCGATACTCGTCGCGGGCGTCTGCGTCGCGATCAATCTGACGCTGACGCCGGACGTCTATTGGTTCACGATCGTGATGGCGGTGCTCGCGTACGGCTACCTGACCGTCGCCAACACCGTGATGTCCAACAGCAGCATTTGGATCAAGATCTTTTGGCAGATCTTGATGATCACGCTTATCCTTTGGGCGGCGCAGTCGGTGCTCAATCCTCTGTTCGACGAGAGCGCCAATTGGCTGCTCGACATCGCGCTGCCGGTGATATTGGGCATTTCGGTGGTCGCGCTGGGCATCACCGCGGCGAGCCTGATCCGCAAAGAGCCCTCCCTCTTGGTCGACAACCTGTTGATCAGTCTGATCGGCTTTTTGCCAATCATATTGTATGCGGCGAACGTGATCGAATCGGTGATCCCGTCGGCGATATGCGCGGGGATGTGCGGCTTGTCCATCGTCTGTTTCATCGCGTTTGCGAGGGACGAGCTGTGGGCGGAGATCGTGCGCCGCTTCCACTTTTGAAAATACGCCGCGTCGCGCGGCAGACAATATAATGAGGTGAAATTATGTATTACATTGGCGTAGACGTAGGCGGCATGAGCATCAAGGGCGGCCTTGTCACCGAATCGGGCGACATCGTCGCGAGACATACCGTCGAGACACAGCGTTACAGCGAAGAGTACGGCATCGCCGAGGACATCCGCAAGGTCGTCGACGGCGTGCTTGCCGAGGGCAAAGTCGGCATCTCCGACATCTTGGGCATCGGCATCGGTCAGCCCGGCTCGGTCGACTCCGAGCGCGGCATCATCCGCTATGCCAACAACATTCCCCTTGAGCGCGTCCCCGTCGTCGCTCAGCTCAAAAAGTTCTATGACGTGCCCGTCTACATCAACAACGACGCCAATTGCGCGGCGCTCGGCGAATATGTGTTCGGCTCGGGCAAGGGCTATCGCGACATCGTGTTCGTCACGCTCGGCACGGGCGTGGGCAGCGGCATCATCATCGGCGGCAAGCTGTTCGAAGGGCGCGAATGCGCGGGCGCCGAGGCGGGACACATGGTCATCGTCTGCGGCGGCGAACGCTGCAATTGCGGCAGACGCGGCTGCTGGGAGGCGTACGCGTCCGTCAGCGCGCTCATCCGCCAGACCAAGGCGGCGATGGAGCTCCACCCCGACTCGCTGATGCACGAAGAGGCTGCCGCCGAGGGCAAGGTCAGCGGCAAGACCGCGTTTGTCGCGGCAAAGCGCGGCGACAAGGCGGCGCAAGAGGTCGTCGACAAGTACATCGACTATGTCGGCGAAGGGCTTGTCAATCTCGCGGACATCTTCCGTCCCGACGTCATATTGCTCGGCGGAGCGATCTCCAAAGAGGGCGAACGCCTGACCGCTCCCCTTCAAAAGAAGATGGACGCCGAAGCGTTCGGCGCCAAATTCAATCCCCGCGTCGCGGTCAAGATCGCGTCTCTTTGCAACGACGCCGGCATCTTGGGCGCCGCCGCGCTCGTCTGCTCGGACAGGGCATAAACCGGCAGCAAAGCAAAAAACCGCGGCGCTCCTTTCGGGGCGCCGCTTTCTTGAACCGAAATCAAACTATCAGATCCGCCAAATAGCTCGATCCGATCAGCACGGCGAGGTAGGAGAAGTTGATCAGCGAAAACAGCCCGAGGTAGCGCAGCGTCTTGCCGGGTTCGCGCTTGCGGTACTCCCCGAGGGTGATGAGGCTTGCAAGCGAGGACACCGGCGTGCCGAGCCCGCCGATGTTGACGGCGATCAGCAGGTGGCGGTAGTCTGTCGTAAAGCGCGACAGCAGCACCGCGGACGGCACGTTGCTGATGACTTGGCAGGTCGCGGTGCCGACGAGGAGCGGCGACATCGCGACGACGGACGCGAGCAGGTCGCGGACCGCCGGGATGCGCGAGAGATTGCCCGAAAAGACAAAGAACGCGCAAAAGGTCAGCAGCAAGCCGTAGTCGACGCGCAAAAAGCACTTGGGCTCGAGTATCGCCAGCGCGACGGTGACGACTATCAGCCCGACGTAGTACGGGAACACGCGGAAGACGATCATCACCGACAGCGCGAACAGCACGAAGTAGACGATCATTCTCCACACGGGCGGCGCGGGTTCGGGGTGAGTTTCGAGGCGTATCGGCTCGGGCTTGACGACAAGGCAAGTACCGGCGATGAGCACGAACGCCACCGCGAACGGGATCGCCATGATCGCGAAGAATTCGCCGGCGCCTATCTCAAAAAACGAATACAGGTACAGATTTTGAGGGTTGCCGAACGGGGTCAGCATACCGCCGAGGTTGGCGGCGACGTTCTGCATGACAAAGACGAACGCGGTATATCTTGTCTTGCCGCACGACGACAGCACCAGCCAGCCGAGCGGCAAAAATGTGATCAGCGCCATGTCGTTCGCCATGATCATAGAGCCGAAGTAGGTGACGAACACCAGCGCGAACGTCACGCGGCGCATATTGCCGAACGCGGTGACGATTTTGACCGCCAGCCACTCGAAAAAGCGGCGGCGTTTGAGCGCGCTGACGACCGCGAGCGTGCAAAAGAGGCAAGACAGCGTGTCGAGGTCGAAATAGTCGGCATAGCCGCCGTCGGGCGGCACGAAAAAGCAGGTGACCGCCGCCGCGACCAGCGCGACGATCAGCACGATGCGGCTTTTGAGTATGCCCTTGACGATGTACCACTTGGACGCCTTTGCGGCGTCCCTCTTTTGCTCTTCCATATTCCGCGAATATTTATATACCTTTGCGCGCGAGTTTGCAAGCGTTTGGGGACTCTTTTCAATATTAAATTAACATTTCCCCGTTGACAACTCCGCCGTTTTGAAGTACAATCGAATCAAGGAGAAAATTATGAAAAGGCGTCATTTTTTTGCGGCAATTTGCATTGTCTGCACCGTCGCTTTGGCGGCTGCTCTCTTTGTTTCCTGTCTGCCGATGCCCGACATGCCCGAGTTCGACGCGGAGCGAAACGTCGACACCTCGCGCGGCGAGACAACTTTCACCGTCGCCTCCTACAACGTCTGGAGCGGCGGCAACACCCTCGAAAACGAATATGCGATCGCGGCTCAGCTTGACGACTGCGGCGTAGACATCGCCGGGCTTCAGGAGGTCGACACCGACGACTTCGACCGTCGCGGAGGAGGTTTCACGACCGCTTTGACGAGCGGCGCTCTCGTCAACAAACACTTCACCCCCACCGAAACATACGCTATGGGCGACAAGTACGGCATTATGACGACGACGTCCCGCACGATCGCCGACGCGCAATACGCGATGCTGCCCTATCTCTATCCCTATGTTTCCGCGCTTATGGAGCCGAGGATGGTACAGCGCACTCTGATCGACGTCGACGGCGTGCGGATCGCGTTTTACAACACCCACCTCGACTACACAGCCGCACAGAAAGACGGCAGGCTGCTTCGCGAGCTGCAAGTGGAATTCATCTTCGAGCTGATGCAGAGCGACCCGTCCCCGTACAAGGTGCTGACCGGCGACTTCAACATCTCGTCGTTCGACGACCTGGCGCCCTTTTTCGACAGCGACGACTATGCGCTCTTCATAAACCCGGACAACGCGCTCGCGACGTTTTCGGGAGATTCGTCTTTTCGCAGCATAGACAACATCATCTACTCTTGCAAGACCTTGGAACTCACGGGCGGCGAGGTCGTCGAGACCGACCTGTCCGATCACTATATGGTTACGGCGTCTTTCAAGACGCTCGCCTAAGCAACGGGAGGAATCATGAACAAATTTCAACGGGCTCTTTTCTCAAAGACATGCGCGTCGGTGTTCGCCGTGTTGGCGGCGCTCGCGCCCCTGTTCTTCTACGCAAGCCGCAGCAACCAGCACGTCTTTTTGGACAACGCGCTGTTCCCCGGCTTTTCGCAAATGCTGTTTTGGCTGATCGCGGCGAACGCGGTCGTCGCGACCGCATGGGCGGCGCTCGCGTTCAAAAAGCGCGATCTCTTTGACTCGCACCCCGGGGCGATGACGGCGGCGTACGCGGTCACCGACTTTTTCACCGCGGCGTTTTGCATCCTCAACATCGTCCTGCTGATCTCGGGCGGCGAGGAGACCGCTCCCGTCGTGCTTCGCGGCGCGGCGGGTTTGGCGCCGTACGCGCTGCTCTATTTTGCGATAGTTTTCTTTGCGCTGTTCTTCCCCGAGATCAAGCACAAGATCGCGCGCGTCGCGATCGTCTCTCTCGTCGGCGTCGCGCTCGTGCTGGGCGCTGTCATGACCGTCTATTCCCCCGCCGTCTACGGCTTTGTCTCCGACCCGATGGTGCTCGACACCGGCTCCGACTACTCGATCGTGTTCGCGACGACGGACGAAGGGACGGGCTTTGTCGAATACGAATACGAGGGCGAGACCTACCGCGTCTACGACCAAAAGCAGGGCAAGATCGAGTCCGACTCGCGCGTACACTCCGTCCGCGTCCCGTACGAACATCTCGACAACAACAGCTATACCGTCGGCTCGATGCAGGTGTACGAGCCGTACGCCTACGGCAGCCGCAGCGGCAAGACGATCGTCTCGGAAGAATACGCGTTCACGCCGTGCGACGGCGAGACGCAGACTTGGCTTTGCGTGTCCGATTGGCACACGCGCAACGACTTGGCAAAGGACGCGATAGCCTACCTCGGCGACTATGACGGAGTGATCCTTCTCGGCGACGCGTCGCCCGACCTAGGCACCGAGGACGAGCTCGTCCGCTATTTGGTGGAGTTCGGCGGCGACCTCGGCGGCGGCACGATGCCGATAGTGTACACGCGCGGCAACCACGAGACGCGCGGCGCGTATGCGCCCTATCTTGCGGACGCGCTCGGCTTGGATGAATTCTATTTCGAGGTCAAGGCGGGCGACTACCGCTTCGTCGTGCTCGACAGCGGCGAGGACAAAGAGGACTCTCACCCCGAATACGGCGGGCTTGCCGACTTCGGCGCCTACCGCGCCGAGAACGTCGATTGGGTCGAGACGTTGACCGAGGACGGCAAGACGATCGCGCTCTGCCACTCTCCGCGCTTCTTCATCGAAGAAGACTTGACCGACCGCACGATCGCGGCGCTGACGGGCATAAAGACGTCGGCGGCGCTCACCGGGCATTGGCACTACTGCGACCTCGACACCGAGACCTATCCCGGCCTTCCCGTCTTCATCGACGGCGGACACAAAGACGGCGCGTTCGTCGCAAGCCGCGTGACGCTGTCGCCCGGCGGCATTGCGCTGTTCGCGTGCGACGACGGCGGCGCTGCGATGATGGACGAAACTTTGCCTTGGTTCAATTGAGCTAAGGGCAGACAAAAACACGGGCGTTTTTCGCGCCCGTGTTTGTTTTTCGCCGTTTTTCTCAGCCGTCAGCCCTGCTCGTTTTCCTTGAATATGACCTCGTGTCTGCGCTCTCTCAAGATCGCGGCGAGGTCGCGTTCGTCGTTGGGTCGGCGCGGCAGGATGACGCCGCCGCCCTCTCCTCCGCGGTAGTGGAAGTCGCTGCCTCCGGTCGGGATGAGCCCCGTCCTTTTGCACAACTCGACCGCAAGCGCGTTGCGCGAGTCGTGCCCCGGGTGGGTGTTGGAGATCTCTATGCCGTGCAGCAGCGACGTGTCCATGACGTCGCACATCTCGCGGTAGGGGTGTGCCTGCGCCAGCACTATGCCGCGGCTGTCGCACCATTCGAACAGCTCCCTTTGCGTCATTGTCAAGAACCTCTCGCAATTTTCGCGCAGCTCGTCCGCGGTGATTCCGTACATCAAAAACTCCGCATACGGGTGGTCGGGCTTGTAGTAAGTGACCTCGTCGGGCGACACTTCCGCGCCGGCGAACACGTCGATGCCGACCTTTGCGCACTCCTCTTTGAGTTCGAGCAGGTCGCGCAGCCAGCAGTCGGGGATGCTGCGAAAAAGTCTCTTCCACGGCGGCGCGACATAGCCGTACAGGTCGTTGCGGTTGAGGTGATTCGTGCAGACGATGCCGTTGTAGCCGGCGTCTGCGTATATCTTGGCGATGTCCGCCGGGCACTCCTTGCCGCAATCGCTGTTGCGCGAGGTATGCAGATGCATTTCCAATTTATATCCGTCCATTTCAACTCCTTTTCGCGGATATTCTATCACCGCGGCGGCGCGCTGTCAACCGCATGAAGCCCTTTGCGGCGGCGTGATCTGCCCGATCACGCCAAACGCCACCCTGCCGCGCTGCCGATCGCTGCGCACAAAAAAAGAGCCGCGTTTTGCGTTTCATAATTGCCTCCTTTCTTTCCACCGATATCATCATAACATATGCAAAGGCGAATATCAAGCGAAGACAAAAAATAAGTTGAGCCGAACAATATACGAGGCGCGTCCGCTCTTTGCGGACGCGCCCTTTTTGATAGATTTTTCCTGCCCGTGTCGATGAGAGGCTTATTCGTCCTTGCCGTCGCTCGGAGCGCTCTCCTCTACGGTCTGCTCGGCGACCTGCTCGTCGGCGGGGGTTTCGGCGTCTTCGGTCTCCTCCTCGTGCGGCACGACGGTGAACGCGACGACCTTGCTGTTTTCGTCCTTGATGCGCATCACCTTGACGCCCTGCGTATTGCGGCTCATCTTGGAGATCTCGCTCGCCTTGACGCGGATGATGACGCCGTTGTCGGAGATGATCATCACGTCGTCGCTTTCGGGGTCGACCAATTTGAGGTTGACGACGTTGCCCGTCTTGTCGTTGAGCACGCCCACCTTGATACCGCTGCCGGCTCTGCCCTGTTGGCGATACTCGGACACGTCGGTGCGCTTGCCGTAGCCGTTTTGGGTGATGGTCAGCACCTCGCAGTTGTCGCGGACGAGGGTCATATCGACGACCGCTTCGCCGCTGTCGAGGCGGATGGACTTGACGCCCTGGCTGTTTCTGCCTGTCGGGCGGACGTCGTCCTCGTTGAAGCGGATGCACTTGCCGCCGCTGGACGCCATGATGACGTCCTGACCGCCCTTGGTGAGCTGCGCGCCGATGAGTTCGTCGCCGTCGACGAGGGTGATCGCGATCTTGCCGTTGCTGTTGATGCGAACGAACTCTTCGAGTTTTGTCTTTTTGATGAGACCGTTCTTTGTCGCCAGCATCAGGAAGCCCTCGCTGCCCTTGGGGACGGGGACGTACGCGCTGACCGTCTCGCCCGCCTCGAGGTTGAGGAGGTTGACGATCGCTCTGCCCTTGCTGCTCTTGCCCGCTTCGGGGATCTGATAGCCGCGGCAGCGGTAGACCTTGCCCTTGTTGGTGAAGAAGAGGATGTCCTCATGGGTATTGGTCGCGATGACGTTTTCGACGAAGTCCTCTTCCTTTGTCTTGTGGGCGGACACGCCGACGCCGCCGCGTCTTTGCACGCGGTACTCATCCGTGCCCATGCGCTTGACATAGCCGTTGTGAGTAATGGTGACGACGATGTCCTCCTGCTCGATGAGGTCCTCGATGTCGATGTCGCTGTAATCGTAGGTGATCTCGCTGCGGCGCGGGTCGTTGTACTTCGTCTTGATCTCGGACAATTCCGTCTTGATGATGTCGACGATACGGCTGGGGGTCGCGAGTATGTTTTGCAGGTCGGCGATCTGTTTGCCGAGTGCGTCCAACTCCTCTTGCAGCTCGTGGACAGCCAGCTGGTTGAGTCTGTGCAGTCTCATATCGAGGATGGCGTTGACCTGTTTTTCGGACAGCCCGAAGCGGCTCATGAGCCTTTCCGCCGACGTCTGTCTGTCGGGGGAGGAGCGGATGATCGCGATGACCTCGTCGATGTCCGCCTGCGCGATGACGAGACCCTTGACGATGTGCTCTCTCTCGAGCGCCTTGTCGAGGTCGAACTGCGTGCGGCGCGTGATGACCGCCTTTTGGTGTTTGACGTACGCTTCGAGGATCTCTTTGAGGTTGCAGATCTTGGGCGTGCCGTCTACGAGCGCGAGCATGATCATCGGGTTGGACACCTGCAATTGCGTGTGCTTGTAAAGCAAGTTGAGCACGACTTGCGGGTTGACGTCCTTTTTGATCTCGATGACGATGCGCATGCCTTCGCGGTCGGACTGTTCGTGGATGTCGGAGATGCCCTCGACCTTCTTCTGCTTGACCAGCTCGGCGATCGCGGCGATGAGGTTTGCTTTGTTGACCTGATAGGGGATCTCGGTGACGATGAGGCGGCTCTTGCCGTTGCTGTGCTCTTCGATCTCGACCTTGGAGCGAATGATCGCGTTGCCGCGCCCCGTGCGATACGCCTTCTTGATGCCGCTGCTGCCCATGATGAGCGCGCCGGTCGGATAGTCGGGCGCGGGGATGTAGTCCATCAGCTCCTCGATGTCGATCTCGGGGTTGTCGAGAAGGGCTATCGTGCCGTCGATGACCTCGCCGAGGTTATGCGGGGGGATGGACGTCGCCATACCGACCGCGATGCCGTCCGAGCCGTTGACGAGCAGATTGGGGAACCTGCTGGGCAGCACGACAGGCTGTTCGCGCGTGTCGTCGAAGTTGGGGTAAAAGTCGACGGTGTTCTTGTCGATGTCGCGGATCATCTCGTTTGCGATCTTTGACAGTCTGGCCTCGGTGTAGCGGTACGCCGCCGGGGGGTCGCCGTCTACGGAGCCGAAGTTGCCGTGCCCGTCGACGAGGGTGCAGCGGATGGAGAAGTCCTGCGCGAGCCTGACGAGCGCGTCATAGACGGAGACGTCGCCGTGGGGGTGGTATTTGCCCAGCACATCGCCGACGATGAGCGCGCACTTGCGGTAGGGCTTGTCCGAGGTCAAGCCGAGTTCGTTCATGTCGAACAAGATCCTTCTGTGGACGGGTTTGAGACCGTCGCGCACATCGGGGATCGCGCGCGAGACGTTGACCGCCATCGCGTAAGCGATGAACGACTTTTTCATCTCGCTTTCGAGTTCGATGTCGATATACTTGGTGCCTTTGAGCATCTCGTCGATATCTTTCTTGTTGCTCTTATCTTCCATGGTGTCTCCTTATACGTCGAGGTCGGCGACGAGGTTGGCGTTCTGTTCGATGAACTCGCGCCTCTTCTCGGGCTCTTCGCCCATCAGAACGGTGAACAATTCGTTCGCCTTTTCCGCGTCGGTGATGCTCACGCGGAGCATTGTGCGCGTTTCGGGGTTCATCGTGGTGTCCCACAGCTGATCCTGGCTCATCTCGCCGAGACCCTTGTAGCGCTGCACTTCCGCCTTGCGGTCAATGCTGACGAGATAGTTTTCGAGGTCTGCGTCGTTGTAGAAGTAGGATTCCTTCTTGGTGCCCTTTTGGGTGACCTTGTAAAGGGGCGGCTGGGCGATGTAGACGTGTCCCTGCTCGACGACCGGCTTCATAAAGCGGTAGAAGAACGTCAGCAGCAAAATGCGGATATGGCTGCCGTCGACGTCCGCGTCGGTCATGCAGATGATGCGGTCGTATTTGAGCTTGCTGAGGTCGCAGTCCTCGTGTATGCCGCAACCGAACGTCGTGATCATGTCCTTGATCGTATCGCTTTCGAGTATGCGGTGCAGGCTCGCCTTTTCGACGTTGAGGATCTTGCCGCGCAGGGGCAGGATCGCCTGGAAGCGTCTGTCGCGGCCCTGCTTCGCGGTGCCGCCTGCGGAGTCGCCCTCGACGAGGTATATCTCGCACTTGGACGGATCGCGCTCGGTGCAGTCGGCGAGCTTGCCGGGGAGCGTCGTCGATTCGAGCACGCTCTTGCGGCGGGTGAGGTCGCGGGCGTTACGCGCCGCGTCGCGCGCCTTTTTGGCGTTGACCGCCTTGGTGATGATCTCGCGCGCCTCGCGCGGATTTTCCTCAAAATACGCCTCCAGCTTTTCGCCGAACGCCTTGGTGACGACCGCGCGCATAAAGCTGTTGCCCAATCTCGTCTTGGTCTGCCCTTCGAATTGGGGGTCGATCAGCTTGACCGACACGACCGCGACAATGCCCTCGCGGCAGTCGTCGCCGCTGAGCTTTTCCTCGTTTTTGAGCAGCTTGAGCTTTTCGCCGTAGTCGTTGAACAGCTTGGTCAAGACCGCCTTGAAACCGTCGAGGTGGGTGCCGCCCTCGTGGGTGTTGATGTTGTTGGCGTACGAATAGATCTGCTCGCTGTAACTGTCGTTGTATTGCATCGCGATCTCGACCTGATAGTCGTCCGCGACGGTGTGGATGTACAGCGGGGTGTCGGGGATGCCGCCCTTGGTATTGATGCTTTGGATGAACTCGACGATGCCGCCCTCATAGTGGAACGTCTCGCAATTTTCTTTGAGCGGACGGCTGTCTTTGAGGATGATCTTCAGCCCCTTGTTGAGGTAGGCGAGCTCCTGCAATCTGTGGCGGAGCGTCGCATAATCGAAGTCGAGCGTCTCGAAGATCTGGCTGTCGGGATAGAACACGACCTTTGTGCCGCGTCTTTGGGTGTTGCCTATGCACGCGAGCGGTCTTTGAGCGACGCCGCGATTGAAGCTCATCTTGTACAGCTTGCCGTCTTGCGCGACCTCGACGTCCAGCCACTCGGACAGCGCGTTGACGCACGACACGCCGACGCCGTGCAGACCGCCCGAGAACTTATATCCGCCGCCGCCGAACTTGCCGCCCGCATGCAGCTTGGTCAGCACGACCTCGACTGCGGATTTTCCCTCTTTTTCGATGATGCCGACCGGGATACCTCTGCCGTTGTCGGTGACGGACACCGCGCCGTTTTCGAGGATCTCCACTTCGACGGTGTCGCAAAAGCCCGCCATCGCCTCGTCGATGGAGTTGTCCACGACCTCGAAGACGAGGTGGTGAAGTCCTCTCTCGTCCGTCGAGCCGATGTACATACCGGGTCTTTTTCGAACGGGCTCAAGACCTTCGAGCACCTGAATGTTGCTCTCGGTATAGCCGTCTTGTTTGGACATTTGTACCTCCCTCTTGCACGCGTGCACGCGTATGCGCGCGCTCGCACAAGATTATAATATTTTAACAACCATATTATAGCACACGCCCAGCCCGTCTATCAACCGTTTTGAGCCACATTTTGCCCTCTCCCGTACATCTCCTCGGGGAAAGCCGTTTTCGCGCCCTGCGGCAACCTCGCGCCGTCTGCTTTAATGTAAATTTAATGTAAAATATCGCGGCAGATATTTACGGCGACGATATTTTGTGTTATGATTGATATATTGGAGGTATTGTTAATGACTTTTGATTTTTGCAATTCGTCTCTCTTTCGTCTCTCTTTGGAGGAGTGGCGCCTATGCTGACCCTTGACCATGTCACAAAAGAATACGGCAACAAGACCGCTCTGTCCGACATTACGCTCACCTTCCCCGACAAGGGGTTGGTGATCGTATGCGGCGAGAGCGGCTGCGGCAAGACCACTTTGCTCAACATCGCATCGGGCGCCGACCTGCCCTCTTTCGGCAAGGTTTTTTGGTGCGGGTGTGAGATAACCGCATCTAACGTCGAACAATTCCGCCGAGGCAAAGTCTCCGACGTCTATCAAGACTTCATGCTCGTCGACGAGATGTCCTGCGCCGAAAACATACGCCTTGCCGCCGAGGCGTGCGGCAAATCTTTGTCCGACCAAGACGTCTCGGGACTGCTCGCGCGTGTGGGGTTGAACAGCGGTTTTTCCTCCAAGCGCGTCTCTCTCCTCTCCGGCGGAGAGAAGCAGCGCGTCGCGGTCGCGAGGGCTTTGGTCAAGGACGGCGCGATCATCTTTGCCGATGAGCCGACCGGCAATCTCGACCGCAAGAACGGCGAGACGATCATGTCTCTTTTGCGCGAGATCGCGGACGAGCGCCTCGTTGTCGTCGTCAGCCACAACGAGCGCCTCAACAGAGAGTACGGTCAATATTCCGTTGTCCTCGAGGACGGCTGCGTCATCTCTTCCGATCTTCCCGAACTCCCGTCCGCGGCGGACGAACAACAAAAACCGTTTGGGGCAAAGCCTGCTCGGCTCACCCCTAAGACGGTGATCGGGCTGGCTCGCACGGGCTATCGCAAAAACACCGTCAAGAGCGTCTTGGCGGCGATCTCTTTCATCTTCGTCTTTGCGCTGTCCGCGATCATCAACACCCTGTTCATCGCGGACCTTCCTTTCGCGCTCGCGTCCTCTCTCGACGCCGCCGCCGCAAAGAACGTGCTGGTCCGCCTTCCCTCAAATCGTGACGGCGACCCGGACGAATTTCTCGCTTTGCGCGACGACGCGTCGACCGTCGTCGGCTGGTCGGCGCCTCTTTCCTCTCTCGGCTACTCCGACCCTCCCGCCCTTTCCTCCCTCGACAATGCGATCGTATACGACCCGGAGGTAGGCGCGGACGTCGACGTCGTGTGCGGAGATTTTCCCTCCTCGCCCGACGAGATCATGATCTCTCTGTACGCCGCGGAAATTTTTCTCGATTCTCTCTGCTATTCCGACGTCGACGCGGTCGACTCTCTTGTCGGCAAGACCTTTTCTAAAACGTCTCCGGAGAAAGAGTATCGCATCTGCGGAGTCTTCGACTCTCGCGTCCCTCACGTCGATTTTATGTCTTCCGCCGTTTTTGTCGACGAAGGCTTTGCCCGTCGCGACGCTCTGTATACCGACGGAGGTTTTGTCGTGTTGTTACAGTCGACGATCGACGGCGCGTCGGCAAACGTCAATATTTTTGGCTTTGACGTCTATGCCTCGTACTCCGATGGGGTCGCGGTCCCCGGCTTCGACGAAGTCGTGTTGGGCTCCCGGGCTGCGCAGACACTTTCTCTTTCCGTCGGGGACGTCTTCACTTTGGCGTTGTCGCCCGATTCCTCCGCGGTCTCATCCGGCGCCATCTCGTCCGGCGGCGTCGCGTCCGATGCGGTCGAGTTCACCGTCGCCGCCGTTCTGTCCGAGACAAACGATCCCTCGCTCGACAGCGGACTGTTTTTGTCCGAAGAGCGGTTCTTTGAACGTCTCCCCTTCGCCGAACCGAAGACCTCTCGTTCCTTCTACTTTAACTTTGCCGATGTGGGGTCGACCTACGCCGCTCTTTTGTCGCTCGAGGACGACCTCAGCTCCGTTTTCGTTTTCGAATCTTCTGCCGAGGGAGCCCTTTTCAACACCGTCTTCTTGCAAAATTTGAGCGAGCTCTACAATTGCTACTTCAATCTCATTCAGGCAAAATACATCGCCTTTTTACCTGCGGCGATCGTCTTCCTTGTGGGATTGATCTGCCTCGACGCGGCGTTCTTTTTGTTCCTGCTTTCTTCCAAGGAGAGGATGTTCGACGTCCTGCGCGCGCTCGGATACGACAGGCGCCGAATGTTCGCGGTCATGGTCGCTCAATTGTCCGTACTCGCCGTCGCGATCGTCACGCTCGGGCTTACGGTCTCCGGCGTCGTCTGTCTGCTGATCAGTTCGTCTCTTGCGACGACGCCTCTTTGCAACGAATACATAATTCCACTCGGCTGGCACGCGGGGCTGATAACGTCGGTGGTGACCGTGGCAACGATGCTCGCCGCCGTCGCCGTCAAGGTCAAAAACATGTATTCAAGCACGATCGCGTTCCGCAAGTCTCATTGATATGAACGCGCTCGTCAAACCTTACTTCTTGCTTACGGGAGGCGGCAGATGCTGACCCTTGAACATATCACAAAAAAATACGACGACTACGCCGCTCTGTCCGACGTTTCGCTCACCTTCCCCGACAAGGGGTTGGTGATCGTATGCGGCGAGAGCGGCTGCGGCAAGACCACTTTGCTCAACATCGCATCGGGCGCCGACCTGCCCTCTTTCGGCAAGGTTTTTTGGTGCGGGTGTGAGATAAACGCGTCTAACGTCGAACAATTCCGCCGCGGCAAAGTCTCCGACGTCTATCAAGATTTCATGCTCGTCGACGAGATGTCCTGCGCCGAAAACATACGCCTTGACGCCGAGGCGTGCGGCAAGTCTTTGTCCGACCAAGAAGTCTTGACGTTGCTCTCTCGCGTGGGATTGAAAGACGAACATTTCTCCAAACGCGTCTCTCTCCTCTCCGGCGGAGAGAAGCAGCGCGTCGCGGTTGCGAGAGCTTTGGTCAAGGACGGCGCGATCGTCTTTGCCGACGAGCCGACCGGCAATCTCGACCGCAAGAACGGTGAGACGATCATGTCTCTTTTGCGCAAGATCGCCGACGAGCGCCTCGTTGTCGTCGTCAGCCACAACGAGCGCCTCAACCGAGAATACGGTCAATATTCCGTTGTCCTCGAGGACGGCTGCGTCATCTCTTCCGATCTCCCCGAGCTCCCCTCCGCAGCGGAGGAACAACAAAAACCGTTTGGGGCAAACAATCCTCGTTTGACGCCGAAATGCGCATTCAAATTGGTCCGGTCGGGCTTTGAAAAGAATAGGCTCAAATGCCTCTTTACGGCGATAGCTTTTTTGTTCGTGTTCGCCCTCACGGCTGTCTCCTACACCTTGCTCATCGCGGACTTTCCCGCTGCGCTTGCGTCGTCTCTCGACTCCGCCTGCGGCAAAAACGTCTATTTCGAACTTGCGCCGTCCGATATCGGCGACGACGAGAGCTTCCTCTCATTGCGCGACGACGCGTCGCCCGTCTGGGATTTTGGTTTGGACGCGCACGATCTCGGCTTTTCCTCATTTCTTTTGACGTTTGACCAATCGTCTCTCGACACGAACCTGTCCCGGGCGATAGAATACGACCCCTCGACCGGTGCGGACGTCGACGTCGCATACGGCGATTTCCCGTCGCGGCCCGACCAAGTCATGCTGCCTGTCTATTTTGCGGATATATTGCTGCGATCGGAGTATTACAGGACTTTTTCCTCCACCGAGGAGCTGATCGGAGAAATGCTTCCGCTGAGCGAAGACGATCTCTATGCCTCTTCTCTTTTGGGTTCTTCTCTGACCTTCAAAGAGGATGCGTCCTACATCGAGTTTGAGATCTCGGGCTTTTTCTCTCCCAAGCTGCCGTCCAAAGAACTCGCCGAATTGAGAGACGCGCCTGAAAATTCCGCCGATTACAACACCTATTGCACCGTCATTCAGTCGTCTTTCCTCTACGATTCCGTCTTCGTCGGCAAGGGCTACGGCGACCGCATACGCCTCTACCGCGCCGACGGTCTCTATTCCGTAATGGATCAAAGCGGCTCTATTCTTTCGGGCGTGAGCGGCTATGACGAATACGCGTCCTACGCGGCAGATCTGTCCGCGCCCAAAGACGGCGAAGCGTTGATCGGCGACGTCATGGCTGAGCGTCTCGGCTTGGCGGTCGGCGACAGTTTTTCTCTCGGATACGGAACTCTCTATTACGAGGTGGGGACAGACTCCGTCCGCGTCCCGAAGATACGCGAAAAGGGACGGTTGGAGCTGACCGTGACCGGGATCGTCTCCGAAGGAAGTTACGGCTTGCGCGACGGTGTCGTCCTGTCGCCGGGGCAACGGAGAGACGATCTCGTTATGCGCGACTGCGAGATGATAGGTTTCTTTTTCGATCTCTCGGACATGTCCGACAGCCGCTCCGCACTCCTTCAACTCGAACGAGACATCTCTTCCGTCTACTCTCCCCTCGAACTCGATTCTTCCTCGTCGGGCGATGTTTTGAGCAGAGTGGTCGCCGAGAATTCCTCCGGTCTGGCGGGTTTTTACGACTCTCTTTGCGAAAAACGCCTTTCGCTGTATCTGCCTTTGGCTCTCGTGCTGTCGCTTTGCCTCGTCGCTCTCGGGGTCGCCTCTTTCTCGTTTTTGATCTCGTCCAAAGACAGGCTGTACGGCGTCCTGCGCGCGATAGGTTTCGATCGGCGCTCTCTGTTTGCGCTAATGTTCGCGTCGTTGGTCGTCCTCGTCATATGCGTCGTTGTCCTCGGTCTGTGCGTTGCGGCTATCGGTCTTTTCATCTTCAACAACTCCGCGAGCCTCCCTCTCATCAACACCGTATACCTGCCTCTCGGCTGGCATGCGGGGCTGATCGCCGCCGTCCTCACCGTTCTGTCGGCTGTCATCTCTTCGTGGCTCAAAGTTTCAAAATCGTTTTCTCGAACGATAGCGTTCAACAAGACTCATTGACCTCTTTTTGAAAGAATGCAAAACGCGGTTCGGGACGATATTTCCCAAACCGCGTTTGTTTGCTTTTTCTCGTGTACGAGGGCTTCTTTCTTAATCTTCCTTTTCCTTATTCTTGTCTTCGTCGACAGCGGACTGCTCCTCTTTGGCGGGCTGTTTGGTGACGATCATCTCGACGATGCGGTGCGAGCTGACCTTTTTGACCTCGATATGCAGTCCGTCCGAATCTATCTCGGGAGTGTCGCCGTCGTCCGGGACGGAGCTCATCACCGAGCACACATAGCCCGAGAAGGTCTCGCAGTCCTCTTTTTCCTCGTCGGGAAGGTCCATATCGAGTGCCTCTTCCACCTTTTCCATCGGCGCAAGCCCGATGATATGCCACTTGTCGTCGGCGATCTTTTCGATCGAATATTCCGACTTTTCGTCCTTGTCCGCCATGTCGCCGACCAGCAGTTCGAGCAGGTCGTTGATCGTGACGATGCCGCTCATGCCGCCGTATTCGTCCAGCACGATCATCACATGCTCTTTGGTGTCCTTCATGCGGTAGAACAGCTCGTTCGCGGGCATGTTTTCGGGCACGAAGACCGCCTGTTGGACCGCCTTTTCCATGACGTTTTTGCGCGACTTGTCTTTGAGGCGGAAGTAGATCTTGGTGTTGAGTATGCCGAGCACGTCGTCGGCGTCCTTGCCGCAGACGGGGTAATAGATGTGGCGGCTGCCGTAGACCGTCTTTTCCCACTTGGAGTCGTTCTCGCCGGTGAACACGATGTCGACGTCTTTGCGGTGGGTGCAGACCTCGCCGGCGGTGTTGTCCTTGAAGTCGAAGACGTTTTGGATGAGTTCGCTCTCCTTCTCGTCGATCTGTCCCTTTTCGCTGCCCGCTTCCGCCATGAGGACGATGTCCTCTTCTGTGACGGTGTTGTCGTCCTCGTCCTTTTTGATACCGAATATACGCAGCACGGCGTTGGACGACACTGTCAGCAACCACACAAGCGGAGTGAAGACGACAGACACGACTTTGAGCACGCCGGATATGCCGAGCGAATATTTTTCCGCCCACTTCATCGCGACGCGTTTGGGGACGAGCTCGCCGAACGTGATGTTGAAGAACGCGAGCACGATCGTGATAAAGATGACGCACACCGTATTGATCGCGGTGATACCGGCTGAGGACTCGATGCCTGCGGCGTTTATGATCGCCTGAGCGAGCGGTTCGGCGAAGAAGTCCGCCGCGAACGCGCTTCCGAGCAAACCCGCGAGCGTGATCGCGACCTGTATCGTCGAGAGGAACTTGGTCGGGTGGGACGTAAGAGAGATGAGCCTCTTCGCCTTTTTGTTGCCGTCGTCGGCTAATTTTTTGAGTTTGTTTTCGTTGAACGAGATGACCGCTATCTCCGCCGCCGCAAACACCGCGTTGAGGAAGATAAGCACTATCTGTAAAACAATTGCCCAAAACATCGTCATTTTTTCTTTTTTCCTGCCTTTTTCTTTTATTTTTTTGAACAAAAAAGCACGACCCGCTTTGGTTCGGGATCATGCTTGGATATCTGTCGTTGTTCGTTGCCCCGTCTTCTACAACTACTGCCGGGGTCCGAATCGCTCACGGGCGTCCTCCTGTTTTTTATGATATTATATTACAATAGAGTAACGGTTTTGTCAATAGTTTTTTTGAGTGCTCTCAAAGCTCAAAAGGTTTACTCCGCTCAAATTTTGATTTATAATATATCTATGCGTATAGGCAAGGTGACATTGACGGATTTTCGCAACTACGCGTCTCAGACCGTGACCCTCAAAGAGGGTCTCAACGTCTTTGAGGGCGAGAACGCCAGCGGCAAGACTAATTTTGCCGAAAGTCTCTATTGCTGCGCGATAGGCAAGTCTCCGCGCACGCAAAACGACAAAGAGATGATACGTTGGGGCGCGGACAGGGCGTCGGCGAGCGTCGAGGTGATCAAGCAATACCGCAGCTACGAGGTACGCCTCATCATCGATTCAAAGGGCAAAAAGCGGCTCGCGATAGACGGCGTGCCAGCCTACAAGATGAGCGAGATATTGGGCGTGCTCAACATCGTCTACTTCTCTCCCGACGAGCTCAAACTCATCAAGGAAGGACCCGCAGAGCGCCGCCGCTTTATGGACATCAGTCTTTGCCAGCAGTCCAAGCCCTACCTCTTCAATCTTCAAAAGTACAACGCGAGCCTTGCCCAGCGCAACAAACTCCTCAAATCGGGGCTCGGCATCAACTCACTCAAACAGACGTTGTTTGTATGGGACACACAGCTTGCCAAGCACGGCGCCTACATCACGCGCAAGCGCTACGAATTTGCCCAAAAACTCAAAACATATGCCAAAAACGCTCACCTCAAACTGTCTTGCGAAAAGGAAGAGCTCGGCATTTGCCTCGAAAGTTCTCTCGACTACGACGACATCGAGGCGGTCGCCGAGCAATACCGCGCCGCGCTCTCGGCGAATGTGGAGAAGGACATCGATCTCTCCTTCACCTCATTCGGGTGTCATCGCGACGATCTCAAGATCACTTTGAACGACATCGACGTGCGCAAATTCGGCTCGCAGGGTCAGCAGCGCAGCGCGGCTCTATCTCTCAAATTCGCCGAGATAGACCTCTTTTGCGGCGAGGTCGGCGAGCGTCCCGTGCTCATACTCGACGACGTTTTAAGCGAACTCGACGCTGCGCGCAGCCGCCGTCTCTTGGAGATGAGCGCCGACCTGCAAACGGTGATCACCTGCACACACTTTGACGAGGACGTTCCTCACTCCTCTTTCAAGGTCAACAACGGCTGCATCCTCGAGGATTGATCTCTTTTTTCGCGCGCGAATATTTATTATATTATATTCTTGAAAAAAGTTCGCGATGATAGTATAATATCAGTATGAACGAATGCAAGGCCATATGGAGATCTATTTTGTCGCAGCTTGAGGTCATGATCTCGACCATCAGCTTCGATCTTTGGTTCAAAGATCTCGTACCCTACACGATCGAAAACGACGTCCTCATTCTTGTCGCTCCGCTCAACAGCTTCAAGAAGGTGCCCGTTCAATACGCCGACCAGATCGAGGCGGCGATCAAGGCGAGCGGCTCCAAGGTGTCGGGCATAGAAATAATCACCGAGAACGAAAAGGACAGTTTTGCCCCGGCGGAGACGGTCGAGGACAAGCCCGTCCAAGACGAAGAGAGCGTCAACGTCTTCAATCCCGACTACACTTTCGACTCATTCGTCGTCGGCGACAACAACGCTTTGGCAGTCGCCGCCGCGAAGTCGGTCGCCGAGCAGCCGGGCAAAAATCACAACCCTCTCTTCATTTACGGCGGGGTCGGTCTCGGCAAGACTCACATCATGCACGCGATCGCCAACTATATTCTCGAACATGACAAGAACGCGCACATTCTCTACGTCACGTCCGAGCAATTTGTCAACGACTACATCGACTCGCTCAAAAACAGCGATCTCACCCTCAAATTCAGGATGAAGTACCGCGGGGTGGATGTGTTGATGATGGACGACGTCCAATTTTTGTCCGGCAAGACGGGCAGTCAGGAGTCGCTCTTCCACACCTTCAACGACCTGTACCAATTCCGCAAGCAGATCATCCTCACGTCCGACCGTCATCCGCGCGAACTCGCCTCGCTCGAAGAGAGGCTCAAATCGCGCTTCCAGAGCGGACTCACGATCGACGTCACCAAGCCCAACATCGAGACGAGGATAGCCATCCTTCAAAAGAAGGCGTACATGAAGAAGTATGACGTCTCTCAAAAGGCTGTCTTCTTCATTGCGGAGAACATCACTTCCAACATCCGCGAGCTTGAAGGCGCTCTCAACAAGGTCGTCTACTTCTGCTCTCTTTCGGGGCGCAGCACGGACGATCTCGACGCTGTCAAAGAGGCTCTCAAAGACGACATAGACATCTCGACGCACGTCCTTTCGATGGACTCTATCACCGACGCGGTATGCGCCTATTACGGCGTCAAAAAGGCGGACATCGTCGGCAAGCGCAAAAACAAACTCATCTCCAACGCAAGGCAGATGGCGATATATTTGATCAACGATATGATAGGTGTCCCGCTGTTGACGATAGGTCAATTCTTCGGCGGGCGCGACCACACGACGATAATGTACGCGCGCGACAAGATAACCGACGCGTCCAAGACGGACAACCTCATCAAGGCGCAGATCAACGACATCAGGAGCATGTTGGAGAAAAAATGATACCATTGTGGAAATTGTGCAGAAAGAGTACCCTTTCTCAACACTCTTTTCCACACAGGGAACACACTAAATAGTGAGGCTATATGTCGATAAAACGCACCTATCGACGCTTGTCCACTTTTCCACCTCCCTTATTGGTATTATTATTATCCGATAAAAAGAAAATCTAAATTGTATATAAGACCGCAGCGCGGCTCAACGGAGGAAATATGAACATCATTTGCAACGGAACTCAGCTTTCGGAAGCTCTCACAAGGGTCATCAAGGCTTTGCCGGTGAAAAAGACCATTCCCATCTTGGAAGGGGTCAAACTTTCCGCATACGGCAACACTCTCACCTTGACGGCGACCGACACCGAACTTGCGATCCAAAAGACGATCAACGCAGACGTAAAGATAGAAGGAGAGGCTCTCGTTCCCGGCAAATTGTTCGGCGAACTCATCAAAAAGCTCTCTTCCGAAGATCAGATCGAGATCTCTTTCGACGACGATCAAACGGTCGTCATCAAATATATGGACAGCGTCACCAGCATCAAGGCGATGAAACTCCGCGACTACCCGCCCATCCAAGAGTTTGAGTACGAGACGGAGTTCGAGATGCTGCAAAAAGACTTCAAGGACATGATCATTAAGACCATCTTCTCGGCGGCGACGGACGACGTCAGACCCGTGCTCAAAGGCTGTCTTTTGGAACTTGAAGGAGAAGAGGCGCGCTGCGTCGCTTTGGACGGATACAGGCTCGCTATCTCCAAGAAGAAGATAGGCAAGACTATGCCCTACACCGCCGCGATCGTGCCGGCAAAGAACCTTTCCGAGATATACAAACTTCTCGAAGAGGACGAAGAGACGGCAAAGATATCCATCTGCCAAAAGAAGATAGCCGTCGATCTCAAACACACCAAGATCATCTCCAACCTTCTTTCCGGCACATATATGAAGTATGCTTCCAGCATCCCGACCAACTTTGAGACGACGATCACCATCTCCAAGGATATGCTCGAACGGTGCCTCGAAAGAGCGTACGTCATGAGCAGATTCGAGAAGTCCAACCTTGTCAAACTCGACATCAAAGAGGGCAAACTCACCGTCTCCACCGCCAGCGAATACGGCGACATCAACGAAGTGATAGCGGTGTTCACCGAGGGCAAAGAGGTGCAGATGCTCTTCAACTCCAAGTTCATCTTGGACTGCCTCAAAGTGATAGAAGATGAATATGTGAAGATACGCTTCTCCACCCCGACTTCGCCCAGTGTGATAGTGCCTGTGGATGGGGATAACTATCTCTATATGATATTACCCCTCCGCAACTTCTCAAGATAATTGAGCGCATATAGCGGCACACCTTCGCTCCGTTCGGAACGTCTCGGCGGCTGACCGTGTACATTTTAGTACACTGGGTCGCCGCCTCGCAACCCGAACGGGGCGAATCTGCACCACTCTCTGCGCTCAATATATTGATAGTAAAAATGATATAAAAAGAGATTTTTGAGCGAATTTTTTCTGCCACTCAAAACTAAACAAAAAAAAAGACAATTTTGCCGTAATTTTTTTGGCGCGTCTTTGTAACTGTTGCGCGGTCTGATTTGGGCTTGGTTTATTGATAGGCAGTCGAAGAGCATCTTTTAAGAGTATAAGAGTGAGGCTAAGAACGCAGAGTGTATTGACAATGTTTCCAAGAAAAGCAATAAAGCGGAATGCATTGAGTACTAAATTTAGAAAAATACGGTGCAGTAGCTTGACAAAGATTACGCTTATCTTAAATTGCGTTCAAGCGAACCGAGCATTGCGTTTACCCCCTCAAAAGCCCGGCGCACGAAGTGCGCAAAGTTGGCTTTGTATCAAGCGACAGTAGGGAAAACCCGTGACGTCAAGAAGCGAATCCCAAGCTTTTCACTCGCGCATAGAAAAATAGTATTGCAAAATCGAAAAAATATGGCGCAGTAGCTTGACAATGATCACGCGTATCTTAAAGCTAAATATGAACGATTTATAAAGTGCTGCCGGTAAAGAACCGATTAGATAAACAGAACCAATCAACCGAGTCGCGCTTCAAAGGTGGTGTGGAACAGAAATTGCGCTATGCGCGCAAAGTTGGCAACACGTTAAGTTACAGTAGGGAAAATCCGTGACGCCAAGAAGCGAATTACTAGCTTTTCACTTGTGCATAGTAAAAAAGTATTGCATAATAGAAAAATTATGAGCACATTGGCTTGACAAAGATTATGCATATCTTAAACAAATAGATTAGATAAAAAACGAGCCGCTTAAAGCGGTGAAACAGTCCGCGCCCCAAAGGGAGCGCGGAACTGAAATGGTCAATACCCTCTGCGGTCTTAGCCGCACGCCGACGCGCTAAGGCGCCCGAAAGAGCGGCTCAAAACCTTGCTCACCTGCCCGTTGCGCGGTCTTTGTGATTTGTGATCTTTGCGGCGACGCTTTTCAAACTTTTTTTTGTTAAAGTTACGCGCTTGAAAGTATAATTCACCCTCAAAAAAAGAAAGCGCTCGATCGCGAGCGCTTTTTCAAGTCACTTTTTATTGAGCTGTTCGACAAGGTCGTATATACGGATGAGATCGTCTTTAGTGTAGTAGTCGATATAGATACGTCCCTTTTCGTTGTTGCCGATCGCCTTGACCTTTGTGCCGAACGTGTGCTGCATGTTGTTGACGAGTTCTTTGAGTTCGGGCGAATTATAGATCCTTGTCGGCTTTTTGGGGTTGAGGTAGTGTGCGACCATTCTCTCGAGCTGGCGCACGCTCATCTTTTTGTCGGCGGCAGCCTTAGCGTAGGATTCCTGCACTTTTTGGTCCTTTATGACCGCGAGAGTACGCGCGTGTCCTGCGCTCAATCTGCCCGCCTCTACAAGTTCGAGCACATTGGGGCTGAGCGTCAAAAGTCGCAGGCTGTTGGCGATCGCGGGGCGAGACTTACCCAACTTGTTGGCAAGTTCTTCCTGCGTCATCCCCGACTTGTCCATGAGCGCGCGGTACGCCTTCGCCTCTTCGACGGGGTTGAGGTCTTCGCGTTGAAGGTTCTCGATCAACGCGATCTCCGCTCTATCCGATTCGGTGAACGACTTGACGATGCAAGGGATGGTCGAAAGACCCGCGAGCATGCTTGCGCGCATACGTCTTTCGCCGGCGATCAACTCATATTTGCCGTCGCCGAGTTCGGTGACCAAGATGGGTTGGATGACTCCGTAATTTTTGATGCTTGCGGCGAGTTCTTGCAAAGCCGCCTGATCGAAGCGCGTACGCGGTTGGTCGGGATTGGTCTCGATGGAGTCGATCTTGATGATGCGGACGCCGTCTTTGACCTTTTCGCCCTTTTCCAAAGAAAAAGCGAGGTTCGCCGCGTCGGAAACTTTTTTGGTATCAGCCATACATCCTCTTTCGGCACAAGCCGTAATTTGATAGATATATTATATCAAAAGGCACGAGCCGTTGTCAATACACGTTTAGGATAAGAAAACAAAATATAATTGAGAGAGAAAACGCCTAAAACATATGGATAAAAATAATCATAAAACCGAAGAGTCTCAACCTCAAAAGAAGGGCGATCTCCATCGGGAAGATATTAAAAGAAAAAGAGAAGATCACCTCGGACGGTCGTCAAAGCGCAACAAAGGCGCAAGATCAAAGAGCGCCTCAAAGCGGCGCGGTATCGGGAAAAAAGACCGTCTTTTTGCGATCTTTTACGATTTCAAAGCGGTTGAGTCTTGGGCTTGTTGCCTCCGCGCGGATATTGAGGCGGAGTGCGCGAGACCTTTTCGCAGACGAGGAGGAAGTGCTTCTCGTCTTCCGAAATGTTGTATTCCGCTATTGTTTTTGTCTTCAATCCGAGGATATCGAACGCCCTTTCGGAAGCCTTCAACTCTTCGGCAAGAGTTCTCCCCTTGTACGCGACGAGCGATCCTCCAACCTTGACGAGAGGCGCGCACAACTCCGCCAAAGTCGCAAGCGACGACACCGCTCTTGCGGTGCACACATCGAAGGATTCGCGATGCGACGCGCAAAATTCCTCTGCCCTCGCATGGAACGCCGAGCAATTGTCCAAATTTAATTTTTTGGTGCAGGTGTTGATAAAGTCCACTCTTTTGCGCAGGCTGTCCACCAATGAAAATTGAGTTTTGGGGCAAGCGAGCGCAAGCGGCACTCCGGGGAAGCCGGCTCCGCTGCCGATGTCGCAGACCGTCTTTGCGTCCTTGACAAAGTCATATCCGGCGAGCGAGTCGACAAAGTGTTTGGCATAAAATTCGTCTCGGTCGGTGATCGCGGTCAGGTTGAACGAGCGGTTTGTCTCGAGCACCTCGTCGCAAAACGTGTCAAACTTTTCTACGAGATTTGGAGAATATATCCCCTTTTGTCTAAGCAGCGCGATCAATACTTCTCTGTTCATTTGTTCCTCGCCAGCCACACCATGAGCACGGTGATATCCGCGGGCGAAACGCCCGAAATGCGCGCCGCCTGTCCCAGCGTCAGCGGTTTGATCTTGTCCAATTTTTGGCGCGCCTCTATGCGCAAGCCGCCGATCGAGGTATAGTCGATGGACGGGTCGAGCGGGTTTTCGTCCAATTTTTTCATCTTTTCGGCAAAGGACTTTTGCTTGTCCAAATATCCGGCGTACTTGACCTCGGTCGCCGCCTCTTCGAGGTTGCGGAGCGAAAAGTTTGCAAAGCGCGGGAAGAACTCTTTGAGCGAGTTGGCATCCGCCTCGGCGCGTTTGAGCAACTCGCCGTATCTGCATCCGCCACCGCCGCCTTCCGCGCCGATATGCTTGAGGTAGGCGGCGACGTCGCCGGCTTGCGCCTTTTCGTCGAGCGCGGCGCGGATGTCGTCCAGCTCTCTCAGCTTGGCGACGAAGCGCTCGTATCTCTCGTCTGTGACGAGACCGACTTCGCGCCCGATCGGGGTGAGTCTCTCGTCCGCGTTTTCCTGTCTCAAATGCAGGCGGTGCTCCGCCCTCGCGGTCATCATGCGGTAGGGTTCGTTTGTGCCCTTGGTGACGAGGTCGTCGATGAGCACGCCGATATACGAGCTGTCGCGGGAGAGCACGACGGGCGGTTTGCCGTCGAGATGTCTCGCGCAATTGATGCCGGCGATTATACCCTGCGCCGCCGCCTCTTCATAGCCGCTGCTGCCGTTGATCTGCCCTGCGAGGAACAGCCCCTTGACCGCCTTTGTTTGGAGCGACGGCAAGAGCGCGGTGGGGTCTATGCAGTCATATTCGATCGCATAGGCGAAGCGCATGATCTTGCAATTTTCCAAGCCTATGACCGAGTGGTACATCTCGAGCTGCACGTCTACGGGCAGCGAGCTGCTCATGCCTTGAACATAGAGTTCGTCGGTGTCAGCGCATTCGGGTTCGATGAAGATCTGGTGGCGTTCCTTGTCGGCGAAGCGGACGACCTTGTCCTCGATGGACGGGCAATAGCGCGGACCGACGCTCTTGATCGAGCCGTTGAACAGCGGCGAGCGGTCGAGGTTGGCGAGGATGATCTCCTTTGTCTTTTGGGTGGTATAGGTGAGGTAGCACGGGCGTTTGTTGGGGACGAAGCCGTCGGTCATAAACGAGAAAGGATAAAGTTCTTCGTCTCCGTTCTGGACGGTCATCTTTTCAAAGTCGACCGTCTTGCCATCGATACGCGCCGGCGTGCCCGTCTTGAAGCGGCGGGTCGGGAGTCCGAGCGCGAGCAGCGACGCCGTCAAAGAGGTAGCGCGGCAGAATCCGTTGGGGCCTACGCTTTGGCGGAAGCTGCCGATGATGATCTCGGCGTTGAGATAGACGCCCGTCGCGACGACGACTCCGCGGCAGCCGAACGTCTGTCCCTGCGCGGTCTTGACGCCGCACACCTTGCCGTCTTTGGTCAAGATCTCGGTGACTTCGCTTTGCAGGATGTCGAGCCCCGGCTGTCTTTCGAGCACGGACTTCATATAGCCGTGGTACTTGTTCTTGTCCGCCTGCCCTCTCAGTGAGCGCACCGCCGCGCCCTTGCCGGTGTTGAGCATACGGATCTGCAAAAGATTGGCGTCGGCGGCGATGCCCATTTGACCGCCGAGCGCGTCTATCTCGCGGACGAGATGTCCCTTGGCGGTGCCGCCGATCGCGGGGTTGCACGCCATAAAAGCGATCGCGTCCAGCGACAGCGTGACGACGAGGGTCTTGTGTCCGGTGCGCGCGAGGGCGAGGCACGCCTCAACTCCGGCGTGTCCCGCACCGATAACTATCGCGTCATAAATTGCGTCGAACTTTTGCATTGTCATCTCCGTCCGTATATTATAGCACAAAGGCTCGCCGCGCGCAAATGCGTGCGCGCAATTGCAAAGAGCGCGCGTATGTGCTAAAATATCGTCGGAGGCAATATGCAGACGATAGCGGCGATCTCGACCCCGGCGGGAGCCGGAGCGATAGCGATCATCAGGATGAGCGGCGACGACGCGCTCGCGATAGCGGCGCGGCTGTTTTCGTGCAGCGAGCTCGGCGACTTTTCGCAAGCCGAGCCGCGCAAGATGTATTTGGGCACGATCAACGCCGGAGAGTATGCGGACAGATGTCTTGCGGTGCGCTTCAAAGCGCCCAAAACCTACACGGGCGAGGAAATTGTGGAATTCCATTGCCACGGCGGAGCGCGGCTTGCGCGCGAAGTTTTGGCGGCTTGCGTAAGATGCGGCGCGCGCGTCGCGGACAAGGGCGAGTTTACCAAAAGGGCTTTTTTGGCGGGCAAGCTGGCGCTCAGCGACGCCGAGGCGGTCATAGACATGATCAACGCCGAATCGGGCGCGGCGCTCAAAGCGTCGTACCGTATGCTCACCGGCGCGCTGGCGGACGAGATAAAGGCGTTTTCGGACAGATTGCTCGACGCGTGCGCGTCGCTCGAAGCGAGCTTCGACTACCCCGAAGAGATGGAGGACGAGAGCGTCTTTGACGCAAAGGGCGCGGTCGCGGACGCACTCGAACATGTGGAGAAATTGCTCGCCACCGCGCGGACGGGCGCGATGGTGCGCGACGGCATAGACGTCGCGATCGTCGGCGTCGCCAATGTGGGCAAGTCGTCTTTGCTCAACGCGCTTTGCGGCAGGGACAGGGCGATCGTCACCGACATCGCCGGCACGACTCGCGACAGCCTCGAAGAGAGGATCGAAAAGGACGGCGTCGCGATCAACCTCATCGACACCGCCGGGATACGCGACACGGACGACGAGGTCGAAAAGATGGGCGTCGAGCGGTCGTACCGCGCGGCAAAGAGCGCGGACGTCGTGCTGTTCGTCTCGGACGCGACGAGGGAGCTTTGCGACGAAGAGAGGCGCATATTGAAAGATATTCCCGACGGCGCAAAGGTCGTCACCGTGCTCAACAAGAGCGACCTTCCCCACTCTCCGCGCGGCGGCGCGGTCTATGTCAGCGCAAAGACGGGCGAAGGGATAGAGGCGCTCAAAGCGACGATCGCCGCCCTGGTCACAAGCGGCGAAGTCGACGCGTCGGGCAACATCATCACCGAAGAGAGGCACAAAGAGGCGCTCGAGCGCGCCAAGGCGTCGCTGCTTTCCGCCAAGGCGGCGCTTGACGGGGCGATGCCCATCGAGTGCGCGGCGCTTGACATAAAACAGGCATATTCCGCCCTCGGCGAGATAACCGGCGAGACCGCGGACGAAGCGATCGTCGACCGCGTCTTTTCCAAATTTTGCGTGGGCAAGTGACGGAGTCGATATAAACGAGAAATCGAAAAAAGCAGTGAAAAAATCAAGACAGGTTCTTGTTTTTTGCCCAAAGAACAAATTTTGTTAAAAAAAGATATACACTTTTTTCAACCAAAAGCGGCGCCTTGTGCGCCGCAAAAGTTTTGGCAGACGACAAAGCCGCCTACTTCAAATTGTCCAAGGCCTCATAGATATTGTTCGCGACGCCGATAGCCGCGAGGATCTCGTCTTCCGTTTCGCAACGGTCCATCAACTCGGCGACCGTGTCCGCTTGCGCTGCGTTGCGAGCCAAAAGCAAAAGCTTCCTCATTGTAGACTTGGAGTATCCCGTCTTCACAAGTTTGTCCAACAAATCTTTCATTTTCATATATCGACCGCCAAAAGAGAATCAAATTTTTGAGATGAGCGCATCGAGCGACGCCCCTACTCTCGGGTGTCGTTCTTTGTCCCAGTTGTCTCCATCGTCGCTATTGCTGCGAGTATCTCCTCTTCCGTTTCGCTGTGTTCTATTATTTCCCGCAGCTCTTCCGCCTTCTTCTCCGCCGCCGGATGCCCCCATTTCTCCCGAGTATTCCCTATAATATCTATAATTTTTTGCATAAGTAATGTCGAGAATTTCCTCACCGTACACTCGTGCATAAGCATCACTCGCGAATGCGCTTCCACGCTTTTCCCACTCATAAATATCACCTCTTACTAATTCAATATCGCTTTCATTATGAAGATTTATTTTTATAATCCTCGTTACGACAGGATGCAACGGTGTGCCTTTTTATTCTGTATCGTCCTTTGTCTCCGCTGTCTCCATCGCCGCTATCGCTGCGAGTATCTCGTCTTCCGTTTTGCTGTGTTCTATTATTTTGCGCGATTCTTCCGCTTTCTTCTCCGCCGCCGGATGCCCTTTTCTCTCTCTTATACGTTTGATAATCTCTGCCATCACGAAGACGGTATTCTTCGAGATATCTTTCTCCATACACGCTTTGAAAAACAGCGTTCGTTGTATCGTCAAACTTTCCTGCATATATTACCTCTCTTATATTTTCAATTTCAGTCTCACTTTGCAATTTAATCTTGATGATCTTTGTTACGACAGACCGCGGCGGTGCGTCCTAGGCGCACCCCCGTACGGCAAGCGTCGGACGGCTGCGTCACAACAGCGTATAGTTGCCGAAGATCTCCTGCAAGTCGTCGTCCGTAACGATATCTTTTTCGTACGCCTCGCTCAACTCGCAGATCTCGCCGTCTTTCCACACCTCGATCGGATATCCCGCCGGCCAAGAGAAAGTCACATCTCCGATCGTCGTCTCCTCGAGCACGTCGGGCCACACGCCGTGATATTGTCCGTGGTAAAACACCGCGGCGACAGCGCCGTCGAAGACGCCGAGGAAGGGAGCGAGCGTGACGTCCTCTATCGTCGCGTCCGCATGCTCGGGCAAGACGAATTTTTCCAGACGATCTTGCCTTGCGCTCGTTTTGAGTTCGGCGAGCGCCTGCGGCGCATTTTTGTCTACGGACAGCCTCTCCAAAAACTTCATCGCAAAGTTTCTTCAAGTTTGCTTGTTCATTGTCGTCGATGGAAATGAAGATAACGCCGTCATCAGTCAAGAGATTTCGGGCAAGTTTAAGGCGCGGATACATCATGTTCAGCCAATTTGTATGGTATCTGCCTGCCGTTTCGGGGTTTGATTTCGTCGCCTGTCCCGTAACTTCTTTATAGTGCGCGTCGGTATAGACGAAGTCATTGCCCGTGTTGTAAGGCGGATCGATGTAGATCATTTTGACGGAATTAAGGTAAGCAGACTGCAGAAGTTTCAACACTTCCAAGTTGTCGCCTTCGATGTAGAGATTTTCCGTCGTGTCCCAATTCTTGCTTTCTTCTTTGCAAGGACGGAGCGTCCCCGTGCTTCTCTTTTGTGCAAGGCGCAGGCTGTCCGTCTTTCCTTTCCAAGAAAAGCTGTACCTCTCCTTGTCATCCGCTATGTAGTTACCGAGCAGCATCTGCAACTTATCAAAGTCCACTTTGCCGTCGGCAAACACTTCCGGGAAAACCTCTTTTAGCTTTTCCACGTTTGCCTGTTCAAGATTCATTGTCATTCCGTCCATCTTTTCCATGCCTTTCTCCGTATCAGTTGACAGTTGCCGTGATCCGGTTTGTAAGCCGCTTGACCAAGTCAGCTTCGTCTTTCCAAACGATCATTGATTTTTGGACAACATCAAAATGAGGTTTCTTATCAGGATCGTTAAAAGTCTTTTCTTCACAGCAAAAAATTACTTCCTTCCCCAGCGCTAACGCATAACCGGCTTCGTAAAATGCCCCGCAATTTGCGAAAGTAGCATCCGCAACCACAAACTTGCTCCGCTTTATTTCATAAAAGATTTCGGGCATTATATAGTTGTTGTGTTCTTTTGCATTTATGATTATCGGTTTATATCCGGCATCGCTTATCGCTTTTATAAAACATTCTTTAATATGGGTTGCATTGGAGGCAAACGACATCGCAATAAATCCTTGCTTTACGACTTCGTTTGTTTGCCTTAATTGCGAAACCTTTTCCCAGCCTTTTGCCGTTATGCCGTATTTGGCCCCTTCGTCATCAAATGACATTACTGGCACGATTACCTTTATGTATCCCATATCACTTAACATCGTAAAAATGCTTTTAATTTCGGCGGGGATGTCTTTGCTTTCGCAATATACTCTTCTGAAATTCCTTTCATAACTTGGTTGCGTAAAAGTTTCCGACAGCATTGGATGATCATCTGCCAGATTCAACAATATGCGATCCATTCTCGCCGCAACATCTTTCGGATAATCATGCATCAAAGGAAATACATTAACATACTCCTCGTCCGACTGCGACATCACATTTTCGTCATAATAAAACACCCAATAATGATTGTAAGCACCTTTTACGCAAATCGGCTTACGCTCAATAAAGTTGTAGATCACATTCAATCTGCGCTCTTTTTCAACATCGTTGTCAGCAGGCCACACTGTGTCACTAATACAATAATGCTTGCCGTTTGAACATTTATATTCTCTTCCACTCACTTTGCTTAGATAGCCTACCTCATGCGTCTTTTTGCATATCGGACAATATTCTGTTTCACTCATGATCTGTCTCCTCGCCTATATAATTACTCTTCAAATTTAATACCCTTGCTCTCACAAAAAGCATAGAACTTGCCCTGCGATACGATTTGCGGCTCGCGGTTATCTCTTTCCCAGCGGCATATCGTCGCATACGAAACGCCGAGTTCTTTTGCAAGTGCCTCTTGTGTCAAAAGTAATTTCATCCTCGCATATTTTACTTTCTCTGAAAACTTCATTATAAACCTCAATTTTCACCGTTACCGTCAAGCAACCTCGATCTCTCTTCCGCCAAGACTTTCATTTGGCGGATAGCCGCTCTGTTCAATTCCAAAAGCCGTTCCGCTTGACTTACCCCGCGCTCGATTAGATAAGCGTTCAGATTTTCAAGATTGGAAAGGCAGATAAGCTGCGACACTTCGGCATAGTCGCGGATATTTCCTTTTTTGTCGGGATTTTTGTCACGCCACCCCTTTGCCGTCATCCCAAACAGTGCAACGTTGAGCACGTCGGCTTCGCTCGCATAAACAAATGTCGCCTGCTCTTTGGATATTTCACGCGGAATGATGATGTTGTCTTTGATTGCATCCGTATGTATCCGATAATTGATTTTTGCAAGCTCGCGCTTGACAGACCAATCAAGCTGCTTTTGCTCTTCCGCTTTCAGTCGCTGGAATTCTTTGATGATATACAGATTGATCTCCGGCGAGATCCACGACGCGAATTGCAATGCAATATCTTTGTGCGCGTAAGTGCCAGCATTATATTTTCCTGCTTTCGAAATCAGACCAATGGCATTAACGCCCTCTATCCACTTCTTCGGAGAAAGCGTGAAATAATTGTGCCCTGCCTCGTTTTTAAACTGGTCGAATTCGACCACGTTAAAATCAGGATTGTTCAGCCGCTCCCATAATCCGATAAACTCTATCGTGTCCTTACGTCTGAGCCAGTTTTTGACCACATCGGCAGGCGCATCCGGATTTTTATATCTCGCAATGTCCGTTAAAGAAAAATAGTCATCCTTATTGATGTGTATCGCCTGATCAAGCACCGCAATTTCCTTATTTTTCATTCCCCTGCGACCTCTCGATGTCTTTTGATTTATTTTAACATATTTTGACAGGATAATCAAGAAAAAAGTAGTCGTATTGCCAATCATCAAAGGCTAGCGCTTGACTTGACAAAAAGCGCGGTGAATTTTATAATGACAGTGCGGCGTGTTGAGGTGCCGGAAAGGCGTCGCAACGTCGAAGGAGGTGGTGTTTATGCAGGCGTTTGTCGAAAAAATAACGCAAGCGTTGATGATACTCCTCAAAGGTGAAGTCAAGCATGAATAAGTCAAGCTCTCGAGCGGTACCGCGAGTCACCTCCTTCAAGCAAATCGTCGCATCGGCAACTCAAGCTGCCAAAAGGCTGTTGTAAACCTATAAAAACGCGGTCGGTTTTTCGCAAACAGGTATTGACAAAAGTTGCCATGTCGTATATACTGTATATGCAAGGTAAAACTTGCATTGTCTTGGGTATTGAAAAAATACCGCAGTAGGGCTTCCGTGATCGCGGGAGCCTTTAATTGCAGATTGACCGCCGGCAGAGCCGGTGAGGCGGGGGTGTTTTAGTGTTGAGTAAAATAAATTTATCAAGTTCTGTCCTTGCGCGCATTTTCTTTGTTTTCGTAGCTTGACTCTCTCTGCGGTTAGCGGAACAGGCATACTTCTTCAAATCGGGTTAAGCCCTTGTGTCAGATACGCTTCGCTATTCGTCCTTCCCGAGAGCCGGTTTGTATCGTCTTTCGAACAATGGGAGTTGTTTTGTCGGAGGGGTTGACATTTTCATCGATTTGGGATATATTATTATTGGGAACAAAAGTTTCCGATGAAGATTCCGTCCTTTCAAAGGTGTCTCCCCGTGAGCTAGCCTTGGCGGGATCTTTTTTCATGTCAAAACAAACAGACTGTATATCAACTTTCTTTTCAACTTCGGACAACAGCACGCCATACCCTGCCCTGTCGAGAGTGTTGACATATGCCTTGCAGAGGGGCGAGTTGACAATTCCGGCGGTTTGGGATATACTGTTATTGGTAGTAAACCTACCATTAGCCCTTTCGTTAACAATTGCCAACGATTCATGCAGTTGGTGATTAACTTGCGAAAGGTCTTTTTTATGCACTCGACGCATCCGGCGCGATCTTGGAAAATCAACGGCAGAAGAAATTTTGCGGGAAAAGCCGAAGGATACTCGGTGCAAATGGTAAATACGCCGCAGGGGGTGGTGAACTGAGTTCGCCACCGGTGAACAAAAGCAAACAACGAAAAAAAGATGTCTCTTGTCGGAGGGGTTGACATTCCCCGAGGTTTGGCTTATACTATTAGTGGAAGTTGATGCATTAACATCACTTCTAAAATTCGAGATTTCCAGACGGGTGGGCAATTGGAGCCTTCGTAGGTCGGAAAATTCTCGAATTTTTTCTTTGTCATTTGATATATGCATTACGCCGCCGTTTTGGATGGCATGATTTATCCGGCATTCTCGGCGCGGCTCAAATCGAACTCGGCGAATACGTTGGGACTGCCATGATAAGCGGCAAGCAAGTTGCCTTCATTGTCCCTCCCCTTGCTGTCCTTAAAGAAGTCGCGCTGCCCCTGCGAAAGCACCTTGCCTTCACTGTCATTTCTTGCCAAAGAGTGCCTTCCATCGTCCTTCTTGGAAGCACGAGAATTATTTGACAGAGGTTATTGCGGACTTTCTTTGCTCGCTTGCACTGCCGCCCTTACTATCTCTGACTCTGTCATTTTGAGCTTGCCCTCTTGGAGACGTGACTTTACTATTTTGCAGAATTTTCGGATTTTTTCGGGCGTGTTCAGCTTGTAAACTATGAGTACTTGATTCGACTCTTCGATCGGAATCTCTCTGTTGATCGAGTTGATCAACGTCAACAAGCGCTCCCGGTATTGACTGTATTCTTCCTCTTGCGTCATCGCAAGCTCCTCCTCGATTTTGCAATAAGCTTTATCGGTTGTTTTTCACAACCTGACGCCGAACTCAACATCATCGCACCTCTCTGTTGTGTACCGGACGCCGTTGCAATGCGCAGGCGCTTGATTGCCCAAGGCATTTCCCTTTCGGTCTCCGCCTCACAGCGCGAGCATTCGTATCACTTCCTCCGCTGTTTTGCACAACGGAAATGTTTTGTATATAAGATTGCTTTTATTATATCTTGACCGTCTTGCCGTGTCAATAGGCGAAGCCGCCGCTCTTCCCTTTTTGTCAACGCCATGACGTTGCAACAATTGTATTGTAAACCTGCAAAAAGACGCACGAGAGCTGTTTGCCGAATGTTGACAAATCCGGCATCTTGAGATATACTGGTAGAGGAATCTGTACCGCGTCTCGCTTTGGGCGTATCGTCGGGGGCTTGTTCACCCGATAGCGTGGCAAGGATTCCTTTTTAGTGTCTATATATTGAAACGGCGGCAAAAAGCCTGTTCGTCATGGCGTCAAAAGGAAGTGAGCCGGGAGATTGATCGATCTTGACGACAACGAACAATCATATGCAAAGACAAACAAAGGCAAGCAACGCGTACAAAAAGCGGCAACAAACAACAAGAGCGAAAAACAGGCGATGACTGCAAATAAAACGGCAACAAGGAGATGACAACATGTTGAAAGCAAAGAGGATCACGGCGACGAGCGACGAATTGTTCCAAAAGGTCATGGACCTGTACGAACTCTCCTTCCCTGCCGTCGAAAAGAGAGATCGCGCCGACAACGAAAAGCTTTTGAGCGATGAGCGGTTTTGGCTGCTTGCGCTCTTGGACGACGGCGCATTTGTGGGCATGGCAGGCATATGGGACGCGGAAGGGATGCTGTATGTCGAGCATCTTTGCACCTCGCCCGAATTGCGCGGAAAGGGATATGGGGCGGCGGCTCTCGAATTGTTCAAAGCGACGGGCAAGACGGTCGTCCTCGAGATCGAACCGCCCGAAGACGAACTCACCAAAAGGCGGCAAAACTTCTATTTGCGCAGCGGTTTCGGATTCCATCCGCACATCCATCAGCATCCGCCCTACCGTGCAGGAGACGAGCGTCACCTGCTCAACGTGATGTCGTTCCCTCCTCCTACGGGCATTTCAACGGTGTTTTCGCTGGAGCGATTTATTGAAGAGATCGTCGCAAACAAAGACAAAAAGGCATAAAAAGACAAAAACGGCGTATTTGGGCGCCGTTTTTTGCAAAACGCAACAGGCATAGAAAAGTGAGCGAAAAAGTGCGTTTTTTGCGCAAAAAACGCACTTTTTCGGCAAAAATGGCAAAAAACAAAAACAACGCAAAACAAAGCGTGAAAGCGGCGATTTTGCCAAAAATAAACGATTTTGAAAGATGCAGTGATGTTTGCGTGAGCTCGGAGCGATTTTTGAATAAATTCAGAAGATATCCGATTGAAAGGTGCGTAATAGCGACAAGGCGCATTTGTGAATGCGTGATGCAGAAGCATGGCGAGCGCCGCCGTTTGACGGAGAGTCTTTTACGGAAAGTTTGAAAAGGGTCATGTTGTGGAAAGGCGGGTGTTGGGTTGTGCAAAGGCGGAATCGGTTTTTGTGTGGCGTTTTTAGAGAAAGGGCGAAATCGGCGTTATAACAAAACAGGCGGGACGCGAGAGAAGCTGTATTGGTGAACGTGCGGCGAAGTGAATATAACAAGACGGGTGTTTGCGTGCGAGCGGGTGGAATTGAGACGGTAGTGATGGGTCAATATAACAAGGAAATTAGATTTAGGACGGAGTGTGAGCAGTGAGCATTGCTCCAGAATGAGGATTGGGTTAAATCAAACAAGCTTGTTGGGTGATGCGTCGATGGAGTCATCTAAATCTAGAGAAAAGCAAATAATGGGCATAAAGATTTTGTCGTAGGAAGTTAGCTTCTTAGATAGATGAGTAAATAATGGGGGTAGTATAATGCGGGAAGAAACAGTTATCGTAAGTTAGGAGCGAGAATTTACTTGAAAAAAAGAAGACAACATTGTATAATAGAAACAAACGGAAGGACAAGCGGAATTACACATGAAAATAATATCCAAAATCACAACGAGAGAAAAGACTACCGGGAGAGTTTATACTCCAGATTATATTGTGCGCAATGTTTTGGACATGTCTGGATATTATGGGAATACTATACTGCAAAAACACGCAATAGACAACAGCTGTGGAGATGGCGCTTTTCTTGTGGAAATGGTTCACAGATACTGCTCTGCCGCAAAAGACAAAGGGTTGTCGACAGAGGAAATATCTGATCAACTAGGCAAATTTATTCATGGGATTGAAATTGACAATCTAGAATGTGAAAAATGCATAACAAACGTAACACAAACAGCAGCTCAATATGGTGTTTATCATGTAAAATGGGATATACAGTGTAACGACGCTATGCTTGTACGAGACTATGATGGAAAAATGGACTTTGTTTTAGGCAATCCGCCCTATGTGCGAGTGCACAACGCTGGGGAGTCGCTTAAAACAATGAAATCGTTTACATTCGCTCAAAACGGAATGACGGATTTATACATTGTATTTTTCGAGCTTGGATTAAGGATGGTGAACAGCAAAGGAGTATTAGGATATATAACACCAAGCTCGTATTTCAATAGCGTTGCAGGTGAAGAAATGCGGCGCCAATTTATACGACATAGTCTTGTAGAGAAGGTAATTGATTTAAAGCATTATCAAGCTTTTGCTGCAACAACATATACAGCTATTACTATTCTAAAAAAGCATAGAACAGACGACCACGTCTCTTATTATCAATTCGATGGGAAAAACAAAATTCCATATTATGTGGACACTTTAACACCGGACGACTTTTTTATTAATAATAACTTCTATTTTGCCAGCAAAAAGAAGTTGCAGTTGCTAAAAAAGATTTTCTACAACATTGGACACTGCAATATTTTGGTAAGAAACGGTTATGCGACGTTGTGTGATCCGGTTTACGTAGGTGATTTCCGTTTTAAATCAAAGTATATTATTCCTGCGATTAAAGCTTCAACTGGTCGGAGAACGTCTATTTTTTTTCCATATGACAGAAATTCTAAACTCGTTTCCGAAACAGAATTGAAGCAAGATACGGAGCTGTATTGTTATTTATTAACCCATAAAGAGTTATTAGCAAAACGAAGCAGAGAGAATAGAGAGCATAATCTTTGGTATGCTTACGGTAGGAGTCAAGCAATCAAAGATACATATAGAAATAAAATTAGTATTAATGCACTTCTTCGCTCTGTAGAGGATTTAAAAATAATCGAAGCACCAGCAGGAACGGGAGTGTATGGTGGGCTATATATAGTTGGAGAAGGAGCGAGTCTGGAAAACATAAAAAAAATTCTTTTTGATGAAGAGTTTATTTCGTATGTATCGCTGCTGGGGAAATATAAAAGTGGCGGATACTATACCTTTTCGTCGAAAGATCTTAAAGCGTTCCTTGATTACAAATTAGCGTATGAAGGAGGATTATTGGCACTATGACAAATGAAGAATTCTTAGAAAGCATACGAGAATCATTCAGGACATATTTACAGGTGGGCACATCGCGAAGCACAGCAAAACTTAAAGGTTTACACGGAAGAATCGCTTTGGATTTGGGGGCGATTTATGGTGAGGATTTTACAATATATTCGCAGGGATATGGCGATGATAAAGAGAGTTGCGTTGAGGGGCGATATTATTGCAAAAATGTAGATATAACGATTAAAAGGGGAGAAAGGCCGGTTGCTGGTTATGCGGTTAAATTTGTTATGCGCAACTATTCACAAAACAGCAACAATTATTTTGAAAATATGCTTGGAGAAACGGCCAACATAAGATCAAACGCAGTGCCCTATTTTCAGATTTTTATTATTTTTGACAAGGTGCCCTATTATGAGAAAGGGGGTAGGTTTAAAAAATATGATATAATAACTCCTCACAATTTAGAAAAATATTTAGCGCTGTCAAAAGACGATCCAACCATATTCTATCACACGCCAGACAAAACATTAGTTGTATTAGTTAGGCTTAAGGAGAAAACGCCAGACAATTTCTTTATAGACGACAACGACTATGCGCAATTTTATCTTTCTGTAATTAATGATGCAGATCTTCTTGAATATGCAACACAGGTTGGAGATCCTTTTGAAGACAGCGTCATCTTTAATGACTATGAGGATTTTATCCAGAGAACGTTTCATATCGCAATTGGGAAATTAAAAAATGTAAAGAGCAAATAAAAAACACTGCTCATAAGAAAAACAAAAAGCAAGAAATGCACTGCACTTGCAAGAAAAGGAGTTGCAATGGGAACCATTCGCCAGGAAGTATACGAGAATTCTAAATTAACACAAAAAGATTTTGAGATCGCTAAAATCTTTTGTTCGGGCTTTGACATCAATTTTGGTGATGTTATAAACTTTGCAAATACTACGGTGACAGCATTTATAGTGAAACCAGAATCTTTTATAACAGAAGGCTTCGGTCTTGAGAAGGAAACGCTTTTAATAATTTCATATTTCGATTCAGTTGAAAGTCGAACGATTCAGGCGGTTGAAAAAGTATTTGAAAGTTATCCTTATAGAAACAGAGTGGATAATCTATGCTATTTTTTGGTTTCAAATGATAAAAATATAGAAGTTTGGATGAAAGAATATTATGACATGTCTATAAACTCAAAACTTATATTTCCGTTTCACATCGCAGAGCTACTGGACAATAAAAACAATCAGTGGTTTGTTCGAGAAAGATTGAGAAAATATTCGTTTGATAAAGATCTTTTTGGATACACGTTGCCATTACAAGATGACAGCAGCTTTTTTGGCAGGCAGCGAATTTTAGGAAGATATATAGATGCGGTTAAACGTTGTCAAAATCGCGGAATTTTTGGACTGAGAAAAACGGGTAAAACATCATTGCTATTTAAAATTAAGAGAACAATTGAAGAGCAACATCTCGGACAAGTATTCTTCTTTGACTGTAAACATCCTAAAGTCCGGACGCAACGATGGTTTAAATTATTAAACTCGATTAGCCAAAATATAGCATCACGATTAGGCATTAAAAAACTTTCAATCGAAGATACACCTGAAAAAAGCATGTCGTCTTTTCAGCATATTATGACTATTGCATCGAAACGAAATATTAAAATCATATTGATTTTTGATGAAATAGAATATATATCATATTTTTCTAAACAAAATAAACATTGGAAAGACGATTATTTTGAGTTTTGGCAAACATTGTGGTCTGAACAGAGTACATTTGCTAATCTGTGTTTTATCATTTGTGGTGTTAATGCATATGTAACAGAAAAAGATTCTATAAACGGAATCCAAAATCCATTATTTGGAATTATACAATCAGAATATCTTGTGGGTCTGTCATTAGAAGAAACGGTGCAAATGATAAAATCTTTGGGGCGACGAATGGGATTAAAATTCGAATACGATTGCATTCAGTTTTTGTATGAGCAATACGGAGGCCATCCTCTTTTAACGCGGATGGCCTGCAGCTGGATTAATCGCTATTTGGCGACAGAGAATCGTCCATTAAATTTATCTAAACAACGCGTTCAAGAAATGCAAAAAGGGTTTGATTCAGATCCTGCATTTTATTCGTATTTTGGGCATATTATATCGGAAATCAGAGAGTTTTACCCGGACGAGTATGAAATGTTAGAGCTTCTAGCAGCAGGTCAGACTTCGGATTTCATTGAATTGTCTTCTATCAATGAATTTGTGCAGCATCTTAATTCATATGGTTTAATTTCCTGGGAAAAAGGATTGCCCAGTATTTCATTGCCTGTCGCTGGAAGATATATTGCTATTGAGCTCGCAAAAAAAGAAGGGCGCAAGTCCATTTATAAACTAATTGATAAGAACGAAAGACAGAAATGGTTAACAGTAAGAGTCAATATTATTATTGAGTCAATGCGAAGTCTTGAAACAAGTATACGTTCGTGCAAAAAAGATGAACTTTATGGCATAAATTCATTCCCCGAGGCCGAAAAACTCTATGCCATACCTGTGGCTGTAGACAAACAGACTTTTTCGACGTTTATTAATGTCTTTTATAGATGTTTTGTAGAATCTATAAATAATTATGGGAAAACGATTCAAAAAGACCACTATCTAGATAATGAAATAAAAAATTCCTATCCTTTATTGTTTAAGACATTCGATAAGATAAAAGAGTATCGAAATGAACAAGATCATCTTTTACTTACTTCATATCATAAGCAAAAGCTAGACAAGTATTTATTAGAAGATTTAGAAAATTCATTAGAAACTCCCGACAAATATTTTTGTTTACAACAAAAAATTGTTATTGAGCTTATTACGAATATTTACGGAGAATCTATGGGATTAGAGTGATTCTTGCAGGCGCGTTATTGCCAAGAAAGAGCGTTTTGTCAATATTACACGACAAATCGAGAAAACGCTTATACGGTGATCGTCCAAGCCGCAAAGATGCGGCTTGGACGATGTTCAATCGTGCAGGGTGTTGCGGTCAAACAGCGGACAGGCAAAGAACTCCTCAAAGCTCATGTCGAAGCCTTCGCAGATCGCGTACAGGGTCTTCAACTTCACCGAAGTGCTTCTCTTCTTCTTGATCGAACAGAGCGTCGTCTGCGGTACGCCGCTCCGATTGGACAATTCGTATTTTGTCATGTTCCTTTCAATGCACAATTGTTCGATACGCAATGCTACCGCGTCCTCTAAAAGCATGTTGTCACCTCCGTTGCGGATAGTTGTCGCCTAAGGGCAGTATAAAATTTTTTGCCGTGTCATTTACTGCTATGCATAGCATAATTGCTATTTAGTCAAATTTTTGTTATTATGTCGTTGGAGGAATTTATGGTCGTGACCTTCATCGGACATCGAAAGCTGCAAGCGGATGGAAACTTTCGCGCGCGATTGAAAGAGCTTGTGCTCTCGCTTGTCGACGACAGAGGCGCCGATGTCTTTTTGTTCGGCAGCAAGAGCGAATTTGACGACTTGTGCCTTGAAGTCGTGTCCGAGATCAAAAAGGAGCGCCCCTATATAAAACGGATCTACGTCCGAGCCGAATACCCTTTCATCGACAAGGATTATGAGGACTATTTGCTTGGAATCTATGACGCCACATATATCCCGGAGAATGTCGTCGAGGCAGGCAAAGCGGCTTATGTCGAGCGCAATCGCCATATGATCGACAAGGCGGACATTTGCGTGTTTTGTTACGATGAAAACTATAAGCCTCCCCTCACCTGCGGAGCGAGAGGACGCGCCGTCTGCGACCTGCCCAAAAGCGGAACGAAAGTCGCATACGAATATGCGGTCAAGAGGAAAAAGGAGATCGTCAATGTGGTGGGTCGTTCATAGGGGGTGACAAACATTGAAGGAAAGCCGCAATGTTGTTTGAGATGACGACAAGCCGAAGAAGCGAGGCTTGACTGCCGGCGCAAACGGCAAAAAGCACCGGGCGGACAGGCGGCGGGCGAGCGACCAAAAAAGGTTGACAAAAGTTGCACAAAGGAATAAAATGTCTTATGCAAAGGCGAGACCTTTGCGAATTGACGAACGTTTGCGATCCGGATTGCAAGCGAGACGAGTCTCCGTTGCGACGGGGACTCTATTTTTTGCAAATCAAACATTTTTACGCGCCCGTGTCGATGATCTCTAATAAACTATAATGAAAAACGAAAAGGTAAAGCGCGGCGAGCGGTGTTCGCGGCGACGGGTGATATGTCCTGCGCGCATAGATGTCGATAAAAAATAAGTATTTTACTTTGTCGCGCGCGCGTGCTATCATCAAGGTGTAAGAAGCCGTGAGCGGAGAAAGCGCGCGGCGGCAAAGAGGAAGAAACATGGCAAAAGTTTTGGTCGCATATTTTTCGGCAAGCGGCGTGACCGCGCGCGTTGCGCACGCTCTCGCGCAAGCCGTCGGAGCGGACAATGAAAAGATCGAACCTGCGCAGCCCTATACGGCGAAGGACCTGGATTGGATGGACAAGACGAGCCGCTCTTCGCGCGAGATGGACGACGAAGATTGCCGCCCCGATCTCGCAGAGACGATCGATGTCGCAAAGTATGACGTTGTGTTTGTCGGCTTCCCCATTTGGTGGGGGATCGCGCCGCGCGTCATTCAGACGTTTTTGGAGAGCGGCGAGTTCGCCGGCAAGACGGTCGTGCCCTTCTGCACTTCCGGCGGCAGCGGCGTCGGCAAGACGGACGAGGTCTTGCACAAGTGCTGCTCGGCGCAGACAAAATGGAAGCCGTGCAAGAGATTGAGCGCAGCGATCTCGCCGCGCGAGCTCGGTGCATACGTCGCGTCCTTGAAACTGTGAGGAGGGTCAAAAACCGTGGACAGGATCGAAAAAATGCAAAGACAAGTTTGAAAAACTCTTCGGCGGCAAGCCGACTCAAAACGAAGGAAACGACCCCGAATTTATGCGCATCTTGCAGCGGTTCATCTTCGGCGAGGTGAGCTATACCGGCTCGCTCGGCGACGAAATGCGCGAGCTGGTCACCGTCACGGTCTTGACCGTCAACCAGACGCTGCCGCAGCTCAAAGCGCATGTCGGCGCGTGTCTCAACATAGGCGTTGAGCCTGCCGCCGTCCGCGAAACAGTCTATCAATGCGCGCCGTTCATCGGCTTCCCCAAGACGCTCAACGCGATCGCCGCGATGGATGAAGTGTTTGCCTCAAAGGGCGTTGCCCTGCCCCTCGAAAGCGGCGAGACGGCGACGGAAGAGGGGCGCTTCGAAAAGGGGCTTGAGCTGCAAAAACCCGTGTACGGCGACGAGATCAAGGATCGCTACGCATGGCTACCCGGGGAGTTCGCCGAGGCGGTGCCCCGCTTTTTGACAGAACTTTGCTTCGGCGACTTCATGACGCGCAAGGGTTTGGACGTCAAGACGCGCGAATTGCTGACCGTCGTCATGCTGGCGGCGATGGGCGGTGCGGAAGTGCAGGTGCGCTCGCACGTCGAGGGCGCGCTGAAAACGGGCAGCACCAAAGAGGAAGTCGTCTGCGCGCTCGTCCACGCGATGCCGTACAGGGGCATTCCGCGCCTGTTCAACGCGCTCAATTGCGCGAAAGAGCTGTTATCCGAAAAATAATCGGGAGGTGTGCTATGGAGAAAGATTTTGAAAAGGACAACATTTTCGGTATTGGGCGGGAAAATTCCGCCTATGCGCAATATTTCATAGGCAAGTCGTACCTCAATCCGCTCACGCCCGAGGGGATCGCTCCCTTCATGGCAAACGTCACGTTTGAGCCCGGTTGCCGCAACAATTGGCATATCCACCGCTCTGCGGGCGGCGGCGGACAGATTTTGCTGTGCGTTGCCGGAGAGGGGTGGTATCAGGAGTGGGGCGGGCGCGCCCGCAGCCTGAAAGCGGGCGACGTCGTCGTAATCCCTGCGAACGTCAAGCATTGGCACGGGGCAAAGAAAGACAGCGCGTTTGCCCATATTGCCGTCGAAGTCCCCGGAGAGAATACGTCGAACGAATGGCAGGAGCCCGTGACGGACGAGCAATATAATGCGCTGTAAAAGCGGCGAATAGACAGTTTTGAAAATGAGAGATACGATATGAAAAGAAAAGCGTTTATTTTCATCATGGCGACGCTGTGCGCGCTCGTCTTCGTATTTGCCGGATGTACCGACCCCGAAGGACAGGATCCGGGACAAGGCGATCAAACCACACCGCCTCCGGCGCAGGTCGAGCAAGGAAGCGTGCTGGTTGCGTATTTTTCCTGCACCGGCAACACCGAAGGCGTTGCGGAACTCATTGCGCAAGCGACGGGCGGAACGTTGTTTGAGATCGTCCCCGAAGAGCCGTACACCGACGCCGACCTCAATTACAACAATTCGGATAGCCGCGCCAACCGCGAGCAGAACGACGAAAACGCCCGCCCCGCCATTGCAAACGAAGCGGAAGATATGGCATCTTATGACACGGTGTTCATCGGACATCCCATCTGGTGGGGAGACGCGCCGCGCATAGTTCAGACTTTCCTCGAAAGCTATGACTTTGAGGGCAAAGAGGTCTATACCTTCTCGACGAGCGGCTCTTCTTCGGGCAGCGGCGCATTTAACGGCTTGTCACGGGAATACCCCGACATCGACCTCGTTGAGAACCTGCACTTCACCGCTTCGCAGCTCTCCTCTGCCCAAACGCGCGTGCAAAATTGGATAGACGAACTTGGCATTGCGATCAATGAACAGGTAAGCCGCATCTCCTTTACCATCGGCGACGAGACGGTCTATGCGACCTTACACGACAACTCGGCGGCGCGTGACCTTGTATCCCGCCTGCCGCTCACGTTGGAATTTTCGGACTATAATAACACGGAAAAGATTGCATATCTTCCGGACGGCTCGAAAGAGTGGGACTTGTCCGACGCGCCGACAAGCTGCACCCCTTCGGCGGGCGATATCACGATATATTCGCCGTGGGGCAATCTTGCGATCTTCTATCGGGACTTTCGTTTGTCAAACGGGCTTGTGCCCGTGGGCACCCTTGACGACGGCGCAATCGAGCTGTTTGCCGCCCAAGAAGGGAGTTTTGAAGTGGCGATCGGGCTTGCTTGATCTTCGAAAAAGAAAAACGCCGCTCTCCTTGCCGGAGGGCGGCGTTTGGTTTTTTAAGGGTGCAATCAGAAGCGGCGGCTCTTCTCGCCGAAAGACCTCATCTTGCCGCCGCCGGTGCGCTTGAAGTTGCGGCTGTACTCGTAGTTGTACATGTCGCGCGGCTGCTCTTCCTGCGGCTCCGTCTTGGGGGTGGCGTCGCGCGCGGCGCGTGCGGAATAGCCGCTGCCGCTCTTCTTGTCGTTGTAGCGGCCGCCTCTGCCGCCTCTGTCTCCCCTGCCGCCTCTGCCGCCGCGGTCGTCGTAGGTCTTGACGCGGTTGGGCTTGATCACGATGTAGCGATAGGGCTCTTCGCCGACGCTCTCGGTCGTGACAAAGCGGTCGTCCGCAAGCGCGGAGTGGATGACCCTGCGCTCGAACGGGTTCATCGGCTCAAGCTCGACGGGTCTGCCGCTCTTCGCCGCCTTGAATGCGAGGTTCTTGGCGAGCTTGGACAGGGTGACGGTGCGCTTTTCGCGATAGTTCTCGCCGTCCAAAACGATGCGCTTGTCAAGCGAATCCTTCTTGTTGGCGATGAGCAATGTCAAATATTGCACGCTGTCCAAAGTGTCGCCGCGATAGCCGATCAAAACCGGCGTGTCCTTGCCCGACAATTGGATGCGGTAGGCGTCCTCTTCGTCGAACAGCGTCGCGGTGCAATTGAGGTGCATTGCCTCGATCAGTCCGTTTATGAATGCGACCGCGCGCTCTTGCGGCGTCTGCTTGACCGTCGCGCGGACGGTGACCTTCTTCCTGATCAAACCGCTCGTCTTGATGACCTCGGCGTTGATCCTGTCCTTGGGCACCCCCAATTCTTCCGCGGCCTTTGCCACCGCCTCTTCAAGCGTGGCTGCCGTCACTTCTGTTTGATTCATCTCTTCTTACCTCCGGAAACGACGATGGCAGAGCCGTTCGCCGCGTTCTTTTTTTCGATTTGCTTGTAGATCAGGGTGAACGTGATGTTGATGAGCGCGATCATCACGTTGCTGATGAAGTAGTAAAGCGCAAACGCGGCGCTGTACATGATCGCGAATACGCCAAGCATCAGCGGCATCACATAGTTCATCACCTTCATCGTCGCCTGCTGCGACTTTTGTTGCTCCGCCGTGCCGGTCGGCGCGGGCATTTGGTTGGCGGATTGCATCATCTTGGTCGTCAAGAAGCTGGTCGCGATGGACAGCACCGGCAGCACAAAGTAGCCGTTCCACCTCGCAAAGTCCCATGTGCCCGTCTTGTTGTAAGCCTCCATAGCCGGGCCTACCAGCGTCTCGTACTTGACCGTCACGTCAGGCATCGCCGCGTTGATCGTCGACAGATATTGCTCCAGCGACGGAATGACGTTGGTGCCGATGTCCGACATGAAGATGTTCTTCACCCAAAGGAAGCTGTGCAGATCGTAGCCGTCGACGAGCATTTGATTGAGCGTCGCCGCGTCGACCTTGCCCACGTTCTCGTTGTAGATCGCAAGCAGCTTCTCCACGATCACCTCGTTCTCGTACGACACCAGCGCGCGGAAGCCGTCCCAAATGAAGAAGAACAGCACCAGCGTGATGATCATCGGGATGCACGAGGTGAACATGTGGATCTTCTCCTTCTTTTGAAGCTCCGACTGCTTTTGACGCAACATCTGCGGATCGTTCGCGTATTGACGCTGTAACTTTTCAAGCTGCGGACGTATGCGCTCCATCTTCTTCGCCTGCTTGCGCGAAGAGATCTTCTGCCATATGTCGAGCGGCGAGAGGATCACCCTCAAAACGACGGCAAAGACCACGACCGTCCAACCGAAGTCGCCGATCGCGTTGTAGAGTGCAAGCAAGAGTTTGCCGATCCAATTGGTCATCTCGGCGCAAATCATGCCGTCTATAAAAGCCATTTCGCTTTTCCTCTGAAATTGTCCTTCACGGGGTCGTATCCGCCCCTGCTGAAAGGGTTGCACCTGACGATGCGCCAAAGCCCCATCGCTGCGCCGACCAAAAAACCGCGCTTCCGTACCGCCTGCCCCATGTATGCCGAACAGCTCGGTACATATTTGCACCTGCCGGCAAAAAGGGGATTGTAGTACCGCTTGTAGATCGCGATCGCACGCGCAGTCAGCTTCATGCCTTCTCCAAAAGCCCCGCCTTGACCAGCGCGACACGCAGCGCCGCGCCGATGTCGGCAAAACTTGCGTCCGCTATCGCGGGCTTTGCTGTCACAAGACAAGTATAGCCCTTGGCGAGCGACGGTATAAGCGCGCGGAAATTTTCTTTCAGCCTGCGCTTGACTTTGTTGCGCACGACGCTCTTGCCCACCTTCTTGCTCACCGAAAACCCGACCTTCATGTCGTAGCGCCCGGGAACATAGTAGAGCAACAGCAAAGGCGTGCGCACACAGGTGCCCTTGCGGTATAAGTAGACGAACGACTTGTTCGACGTGAGCCTATACCGTCTTTGCATACCGTCAGGCGGTGAGCTGCTTTCTGCCCTTGTTGCGGCGTCTCTTGATGACGTTGCGGCCGCCCTGAGTCTTCATGCGCTGTCTGAATCCGTGGACCTTGCTGCGCTGACGCTTTTTGGGTTGGAATGTCCTTTTCATAGTTCTGACCTCTCTGGTTTATTTTGTCGTGGTTTTGTGCCTTTGCTCGACGGACCGCACTGCGGAAGGCCGATCGGAACGCGTCGCTTTGTATAACCAATAGTAAACAAAGAGAGGGCTCTCGCACGCAAAAGCTAAATAATTATATAATAAAAGAGGGGCGGTGTCAAGCAAAATAAAGAGGTTAGGGAGAGGCGATCGTTTAAGGCAAAGCCTAATTAAAGACGGAGGAAGATGCGGAGCGGATCATCGAAGGGAAAGCGCGAAAAGCCGAAGGCAGAGAAAAACAAACAAAAAGTTCGCGTGCGCCATGGGCATGAGGCAAAAAGAGATCGAGAAATCAAAAAAGAGGGAGGCACGACCGCGGAAAAACGGAACGCAAACGAGCGCCGACGAAAACGGCAAGCCCGGGCGGCGATGTGGGGCTTGGAAACAAAAGCGGCGGAGCGGCGCCGAGGCGCGATCGTCAGCCGCGGAGCGACAACGGGGAAAGGATCGCAGGGACGGAAAAAGCAAACGGATAGGCGAAAAACATGCAATAACGCAATGTATAAATATGCATAAACGAGCGAAAACTTCGATAAACGTTGAGGTTTTGGCGAATGACAAGACGTATGTTTCACATGAAACGAGAACATAATGAAATGCGCTCCCCTGCACCTCTTGCGGGAATAGAGGGAGCCGAAAGAGTCGGGGCGGGTCGTCGAGCGGCAGTTCGGCAGCAAAAGCTGCTGCGGACTTGGCGGAAGGCGCGCGAACAGGACGCGAAAAGCGCGCGGAGGCGGAATGTCGCCGCATAGCGGAGCGAAGAAGCGTGTGAGGACGGCAAGCGAACGGGTTGTCGGGGCGTGCGGGCAAAGGAGAGGTGTTGCTGTATATTGACCGGACGATGAGTTCTGTCTGCCGCAAGATCGGCCGAAAAGAAATAGAAAGAGCAGAAAATACGACGGAAAACAACGAAGAGTTATAATATAAAGTAATACGGGGCGGAGCGGGAGAGTTGCGAATGTGCGCTTTGAAGGCGCGCTGTGTGGTTGCGTGCGAGTAACGTAAATATATCCGCAACGCGCGAGCGGTTGCGCGGCATTGTGTAAAGAGTGATTGCTGCTGTCGTGTATCGCGCGTGATCGGGCAATGTGCCCAAATCAACGCGAAATTACAGAGAGAGGCGCGCTATATGTAAACCGGCGGAGGATGGATCGCGGGAGAACGATAGACGCGTGCTTGCACTGCCCTATATGTTTTGTCGTTTGGTGTCGGCGATCGTGCGGCAATGCCGACGGGGTTAGAGGTGTCGATATGTGCGATTTGAGGCGATGTTTTATGTGAAACAGCGGCAAAAAGTCAATGTTTGTCGAGGGTTTTAATGATCTTAGGAGCTGCCCGACAATAGAGTGCGGCGCGGTTTTCGTTAGATCGGCGGTTTTGCTTGCGGGAGAGTATTTGTTGTCGGCAGAAATATGGGTGGCTGCGGTGTGTGTCTGAAGTGGTACGAGACGTTCGGCGTGCGCGTGTTGCGATGTAGTCCTCGGCGAGGCTTTATCGATGAAGGTGTTGAGCGAGATAGAAGTTCACGCGTATTGTCTTGTTGTATGACTTCGAGTCCGCTCTCGATAAAGACGAAAGACCATTCGAGTCTCCTTGGTGAGAATTTGCGGGGCGATTGCAAGGGCGAGGAGTTTATCGTATCGATCGGAGCCGGGTGCAAGATCGAGAGCATATCTTGCCGGTTCTCTTCGTAGCGTGAATGATGGCTCTAAACAGGCAGTATTGCTTAAAATCAAAGTTTTCAAGTTGGCAAAATAAGTGTGTTTGACGTGAAACATACTCGGGCGTTTTGCGGCGATTGCGATAACCTTCTGTCGTCAAGGGGCGAGTTTTGCCTGTTGTGAGGTTGGTTGTGGTGGCTGCCGTTGCGGCGTCGGTTTGGTAGTTGCTTAGAGCTACGTGCTCGAGTTTTTCGAGGTGTTGTCTGCAATGCGGAGAGGTTCGCTTTTTGCGTTCGTTTTACAGTGTGCAAACCGTCTGTTTAGCTGTGGCGTGCGAGTATCTCGGCAAATTGTGCGTTTTGGGCGTAGTCAAACGTCGTCGCTCGCGCGTTTGTGCTGTTTACGCGGTATGTTTGTCGGCGCAGCGATCTTCGCAGGCTCTATATGTGCTTTGTCGCGCAATGCTCGAGTCGGGGCGGAGTTTCGATCGGGTAAGTGTGAGTTTGCACATGTTATGGGGTGTTATGAAAGCAAATAGCACTTTCGTTCTTTGCGCGCATGTGTATCGTGTGCCGCCGGTTTTGTAGAGCACATTCAGCGTGTTTGTTGTGCGCGTTTACTTGCCTATCGTCGCGGTTTCTGTTCCTCGGCTGCGCACGTGTGCGTCGGCAGCGGCACGCGCGTCGAATTACAACGGTTTGGGTGTGTTGCGTGCGCTTCGCCTGTGAGTTTGGTCGTCGAGAGAGTTTTGGTATGCTTTTTGATTAAACGAGGCGGGCGGAGCGAATGACCTCTGTTTTTCGGGGTGTCGAAGCGGCGTCGGAGAGTGAGTTTGGTGTTGCCGGGGCTATTGTGAGCGGATCGTGCGTTTTTGTGTGTTTCACAGGGAACAATACGGGCAAGATCGATCGAAATCAAGCCATATTATCTCTAAATACGCGCGGATAATACACATATTCGCAAACAATGTCCCGTAACAGGCGACAGCCCAAGCGCTTGCTCGAAGGGGTGTTTTACGCCTCGTCCAAATATTTTCTCGGGCTTGTTTCACGCTTTTTGTGAAACAATTTTGACGGTCGATCGATACGCAATTTTCTTTACCGTCTCGCATTGATACGGTGTGGGTATTCGGTTCGCATTGGCGCATGTCTCTGCCTATATAAATTTGCTTGCGAGGTGTCGGGTGTGTTTTTTGTCGTCGGTTAAAGTGTCGGGGTTGGTCTTTTTGCCGTCTTGCTTGCGCTGTGACGGGTGCGTTTGCTCGCGCCCGGCGCTTTTGGAGCGTTGTCAACGTGCTTTTCGTATGAAGCGTATTCGGTGCGCTTTCGGATGTCGAAAAGTGTTTGCATAAAGGGTTTGTTTTTTGTATTTGACGCGATAGGTGCGCTTGCAATGTGCATAAACTGCCGCCGGGCGTCGGGCGTATCGGTGTCGGTTGTGTTGCGGCGAACATTGACTTCGGTTGCTTTTCGTCGGCGGTCGAGTTATAATTATCGAGGAGGAAATATGGACGCAAACATCGATTCGCTCAAACAAAAGCTGCTCGATTCGTTCCGCTTTTTCGCGGTCGGAGAGGGGCATTCCATCGTAAAACATATGCGCGATCTGCGCTCCAATTCAAAGCCCAATCCCGATAGACAATTCGTCGCCGAGGGCATTTGGCTGAACAAGCTGCTGGACGACGCGGGTCTTGGCTTGCGGGCGGTCGTGTTGTGCCCCGATCTCATCCGCACCGCCGAGGTCGCGGCGATCGCGAAGAGCCTTTGCGAAAAGTGCGATCAGAGGTTCACGGTCAGCGAACGCGTGTTCGCCAAGATCGCCGAAAAGGAGCGGCCGGACGGTATCATTTCCGTTGCCTATCTGCCCCATTGGGACTTGGACGAGATCGCCCTTGACGACAAGAGCGTGATCTTGGTGCTGGACGGCGTCGAGATCCCGGGCAACGTCGGCACGATGATGCGCGTCGCCGACGGCGCAGGGCTGGACGCGGTGTTCATCTGCAACCGCAAGGCAAGGATGACCCACCCCAAACTGATCCAGGCGAGCATGGGCAGTCTGTTCACGCTGCCCTTTGTCGAGTTCGAGGGCGCGGACGAGTGCGCGGCAACACTTGAAAGGCTCGGCTTTGAGGTCTATTTGACGGACAGCCGCGCCGAAAAGGCGTACTTCGACTACCCCTACGGCACGCGCACCGCGTTCGTGATGGGCAGCGAGAGGTACGGTATCTCGCGCGGCTGGTATGACAAACCGGTCAAACTCGTGTCGATACCCATGTTCGGAAAGTGCGATTCGTTGAATGTAGGCGTAGCAGCGACTGTGGTGAGCTATGAGGCAAGCCTCAAAAACAAAGGGCTGATACGCCGCTGACATTCAACGAAGGCAAAGCGCTTTCCGCTGTTCCACTCCGCGATTCGTTGAATGTGGGCGTAGCTGCCACGGTGGTGAGTTACGAAGCAAGTTTGAAAAACAAGGGGCTGATACGCCGATAAATTCAACGAAGGCAAAGCACTTTCCGCTGTTCCACTCCGCGATTCGTTGAATGTAGGCGTAGCAGCGACCGTGGTGAGTCTGTGCCGAACGAAAACCGATAAACACCGCCTCGGAACGGGTCTTTTTGGCGCTTTTGCGCGATCTTCGCTTGACAATACGCCATATTGCCTGCGCTCAGCCTCGCACAAAATCATCCGAAAATCCCTCGCTCCGAGGTGCGTTGCAGTCTCGCAATGCCGCCTTGCAAAAACCGCAAAACGGACAGCGAGAGCGGCATTGACGAGACCGGGTGCGTATCGATTTCCGTTCGGCAAGGCAAGCCTGAAAAACAAAGGGCTGATACGCCGGTAAATTCAACGAAGGCGAAGCGCTTTTGCGGTTCGGCTCCTCGGTTCGACGGTAGCGGATGATGAGGCAGCCGCCAAAAGAAAAAGTCGCGACGCGCGGCAAAACATACGCCGCCGAACCCGTGTTCGGCGGCGATTCATTTTGTAAGGAAGCGTTTGAGTTTTTGCAATCGGCGCGAGCGAAGCGCGGCGAGGCGCAGCCGCCCGCGCAATGCGGCGGCAGGCTTTTTTGCAAGGGAGTATGCGACGAGCGCTCCGACGGCGGCGAAGACGATGTGCGCTGCGCGCAAATTCCCGCCGCACAGGGTGCGGAGCGCGGCAAAAGCCAGTGCGCCCGGCAGTGCGACGGCGAAAAAGTCGGCGAAAAAGCCGGCTGTCTTTTGCCGTCGGGAGCGTCGCGAAAAAGAGGCGAGCGCGGCGCATACGCCGCAAAGCGCGCCGATCGCAAAGAAAGCCGCGAGGGCAAACGCCTGCGACAGCGCGAAGTTCATTTGAACAATTTGGCGAGCGCGCCCCTGACGTCTTTGCCGGCGGTCGTGCGCACGCTCCTGACGTTGCCGACGATGAAGGCGGCGCCCTCGTCCGCGTCCAGCGACTCGACGACGAGGCTGTCGCCCTCGACGGTGACGACGCGGTCTTTGGCGTCGGCGACGACCTTTTTGTCGTCCGAGCGGACGAGAGAGGAGACGCCCGAGAGGGCAACGCTCTTGCCGAAGATCACTTGCGCTTGCAGCGGCGTTGCGGCGGTCTGTTTTGCGGAACTTTTAATTTGCATGGTTCACCTCTTCAAAGCGTATTCGCGCCGTGCGGCGGTTATGACTCGCGCGCCTTTTGTATATGTGCGTACACGAAAATAATAAATTTTACAATTTTCTCGCTCAAAACGGTTGACAAGTGCGGCGATAGAGATTACAATGTATTTCGTTCGCGCCCAAAAGCGCGGGCTTTGGTATGGAAATTCCTCAAAAAGGAATGACTGTCCGACAAAAATAATACAGGAGGTAAACGGTCAGATGCCAACAATCAATCAGTTGATCAGACAAGGACGTGAGAAGCAGGTCAAGAAGAGCACCACGCCGATCATGCAGAGCTGCCCTCAAAAGAGAGGTGTATGCCTCAACGTGACGACGACCTCTCCCAAGAAGCCTAACTCCGCTCTGCGCAAGATCGCGAGGGTCAGGCTGGTGAACGGTCAGGAAGGTACCATCTACATTCCCGGTATCGGTCACAACTTGCAGGAACACAGCGTCGTACTGATAAGAGGTGGTAGAGTAAGAGACCTGCCGGGCGTCCGTTATCACATCATCCGCGGAACGCTGGACTGTGCAGGCGTAGCGAAGCGTATGCAAGCGAGATCTAAATATGGCGCGAAGAAGCCCAAGAAGTAAGGCTTCACCTGTTTAGGTCGGAAAATCATTCCAATAGGAGGTAAAAACAATGCCGAGAAGAAGAGGTATGTTCGTAAGAGACGTCCTTCCCGATCCCATGTACAACAGCAAGGTCGTGACAAAGTTCGTCAACCAGATCATGTGGGACGGCAAGAAGGGCACCGCTCAAAGTATAGTTTACGGCGCTTTCGACATAATCAAGGAGAAGACGGGTATGGAGCCGATGGAGGTCTTCAACAAGGCCATGGCGAACGTCATGCCCGAATCCGAGGTCAAGGCGCGCCGCGTCGGCGGATCGACCTACCAGGTCCCGATCGAGATCAGACCCGCTCGTCGCCAAACTTTGGCGATCAGATGGCTGGTCATGTTCTCCCGCAAGAGAGGCGAAAAGACTATGGCGGAGCGCGTGGCGGCTGAGCTGCTCGACGCGTACAACAACACCGGCAATTCTGTCAAGCGCAAGGAAGACATGCACAGAATGGCCGAGGCAAACAAGGCGTTTGCTCACTATCGTTGGTGATCCCGACGACATAGACACAGGAGATACACATGGCGAGAGAATTTGCTTTGGAAAAAACCCGCAACATCGGTATCATGGCGCATATCGACGCGGGCAAGACCACCACGAGCGAAAGAATTCTGTATTACACCGGTATCAACCACAAGATCGGCGAGGTCCACGACGGCAGCGCGACGATGGACTGGATGGTCCAAGAGCAGGAGAGAGGTATCACCATCACTTCCGCCGCGACGTCCACCACTTGGAGAGGCTGCCGCATCAACCTCATCGACACCCCCGGACACGTCGACTTCACCGTTGAAGTCGAGCGTTCGCTCCGCGTCCTCGACGGCGCGGTGGCGGTCTTCTGCGCACGCGGCGGCGTTCAGCCCCAGTCCGAGACCGTTTGGAGACAGGCGACGAAGTACCACGTTCCGCGCATCGCGTTCGTCAACAAGATGGACCGCGACGGAGCGGACTTCGAAAACGTGCTCCAAATGATGAAGGACAGACTGCACACCACCCCGGTCGCTATGGTCGTGCCCATCGGCAAAGAGGATAACTTCGTCGGCGTCGTCGACCTTGTCGAAAACGTCGCGATCGTCTACACCGACAAGGACGGCAAGACCTTCGAGCACCGCGAGATCCCCGAGGATATGAAGGAGAAATGCGCCGAGGCGAGACAAAAATTGCTCGACGACGCGTCGATGTTCGACGAGGAGTTGATGGAGAAGCTGCTCGATGAGCAGGAAGTCACCCCCGACGAGATCAAAAAGGCGATCCGCAAGGGCGTCCTCTCGATGGACATCACCCCCGTGTTCTGCGGTTCCGCTTACCGCAACAAGGGCGTTCAGCTGTTGCTCGACGCCATCGTCGACTATCTGCCCTCTCCGATCGACATTCCGCCGGTCGAAGGCTACGATCCCGACGACAAGAACAACGTCATGCACCGCGAGGCGGACGACAACGCGCCGTTCAGCGGTCTTGCGTTCAAGATCATGGCGGATCCGTTCATCGGTAAGCTGGCGTTCTTCCGCGTCTACTCCGGCGTCGTCAAGGCGGGTTCGTATGTGCTCAACAGCACCAAGAACAAGCGCGAGAGGATCGGACGTATCGTCAGAATGCACGCCAACAGCCGTACCGAGGTCGAAGAGGCTCACGCCGGCGACATCATCGCGCTGGTCGGTCTCAAAGATACGACCACGGGCGACACCCTTTGCGATCCCGACAAGCCGATCGTGCTCGAGAGCATGGAGTTCCCCGAACCGGTCATCAACGTCGCGATCGAGCCCAAGACTAAGGCGGGTCAGGAGAAGATGTCCATCGCGCTCATGAAGCTGGCGGAAGAAGACCCCACCTTCAAGACCTACACCAACCAAGAGACCGGTCAGACCATCATCGCCGGTATGGGCGAGCTGCACCTCGACATCATCGTCGACAGACTTTTGAGAGAGTTCAAGGTCGAGGCGAACGTCGGTCAGCCGCAGGTCGCGTACAGAGAGACCATCCGCAAGACCGTTGAGGTCGAGGGCAAGTACATCCGTCAAAGCGGCGGTAAGGGTCAGTACGGACATTGCCGTCTCGTGCTCTCTCCCAACGAGCCCGGAAAGGGCGTGACCGTTGTCGACAAGACCGTCGGCGGCGTCATCCCCAAGGAGTACATCCCCGCTGTCGAAGCCGGTATCAGAGAGGCTGCGCTCGGCGGCGTCATCGCGGGCTACGAGCTTGTGGACTTCAACGCGGACATCGTCTTCGGTAGCTATCACGAAGTCGACTCGTCCGAAATGGCGTTCAAGATCGCCGGTTCCATGGCGCTCAAAGACGGCGCCGCAAAGGCGGACCCCGTCCTGCTCGAACCCATCATGGCTGTCGAAGTCACGACCCCCGACCAATATCTCGGCGACGTGCTCGGCACCATCAACGGCAGACGCGGCAGCGTCAAGTCGATGGAGAACAGAGGCGGCGAGCAGGTCATCGACGCGGAGATCCCGCTTGCGGAGATGTTCGGCTATGCGACCACGCTCAGGTCCAGCACCCAAGGAAGAGGCGATTTCTCCATGCAATTCGACCACTACGCGGAAGTTCCCAAGAGCGTTTCCGCCAAAATCGTCGAAGCGAGAAAAAAGTAACGCCCCAGCGGTTGACAAAACCGCTCACAACAAAGTAAAATAAAATAACAAAGCCGTTTGTTACAAACAGGAGGACAATAATTATGGCAAAGGCAAAATTCGAAAGAACCAAACCGCACGTCAACATCGGCACCATCGGCCACGTCGACCATGGTAAGACCACGTTGACCGCAGCTATCACCATGTACTGCGCTGCCAAGGGCCATGCGCAGAAGATGAGATATGACGAAATCGACAAGGCCCCGGAAGAGAAGGCGAGAGGTATCACAATCAATACCGCTCACGTCGAGTACGAGACCGACACCCGTCACTATGCTCACGTTGACTGCCCCGGACACGCCGACTATGTCAAGAACATGATCACCGGCGCGGCGCAGATGGACGGCGCAATCCTCGTCGTTGCGGCGACCGACGGTCCGATGCCCCAGACCAGAGAGCACATCCTGCTCGCTCGTCAGGTCGGCGTTCCCTACATCGTCGTGTTCCTCAACAAGACCGACCAAGTCGATGACCCCGAACTTCTCGAGCTCGTCGAAATGGAAGTCCGCGAGCTGCTCAGCGAGTATGAATTCCCCGGCGACGACACCCCGATCATCAAGGGTTCCGCGCTCCTCGCGCTCAACGCCGCTTCCGAAGGCAAGGTCGACGACCCCGCTTGCGCTTGCATCCAGGAGCTCCTCGACGCGGTCGACAGCTACATCCCCGCTCCCGAGCGCGACACCGACAAGCCCTTCCTTATGCCTGTCGAAGACGTCTTCACGATCACCGGCCGCGGCACCGTCGCTACCGGCAGAGTCGAGAGAGGTATGGTCAAGATCCAGGACAAGGTCCAGATCGTCGGTATCCATCCCACCGTCGAGACGACCATCACCGGTCTCGAAATGTTCCGCAAGCTTCTTGACGAGGCTCAGGCGGGCGACAACATCGGCGCGCTGCTCCGCGGTATTGACCGCAAGGGCATCGAGAGAGGTCAGGTCCTCGCGAAGCCGGGTTCGATCAACCCCCACACCAACTTCACTTCGCAGGTCTACGTTTTGACCAAGGACGAAGGCGGCCGCCACACCCCGTTCTTCAACGGTTACAGACCGCAGTTCTACTTCAGAACGACAGACGTTACCGGTTCCATCAAGCTCCCCGAGGGCGTCGAGATGGTCATGCCCGGCGACAACGTCAACATGGAGATCGATCTCATCACCCCGATCGCTATCGAGGAAGGCTTGAGATTCGCTATCCGTGAGGGCGGCAGAACCGTCGGTTCCGGCGTCGTTGCGAAGATCCTCGGCTAATCACCGAAACGCAAACAAAAACGCAAAGCGCGTCCGCAAGGGCGCGCTTTTTGTCATGCAAAGCAGGGACGCTTCGAATTTTGATTGTGACAAAGAAAGGAGTCCGCAACGGGAAAGCAAGGTAAGTCCGTTCGGTGTTGACATGCCCTCGAAGAGGTGCTATCATACAGGTGACAGCGCGCAAATGCACAACGGAGGTAATTATGAAAAAGCGGCTCTTTACGGCAGCATTGATCGTACTTGTTGCCGCTTTGACTCTCGGTTGTTTCACCGCTTGCTACGGTGACGCCGACTATTTCGCGGATCTTGCCGAATACGGTTTTTGGGCTAATGACCCCGAAGAGGCGATCGCTCAACCGAAGATAGGACAGCTCGTGCGCGACTTCCTCAACTCACCTCTGCCCGACGGCAAGAGCGAACAGACAATGCGCGGGTGCGAATTTTTGTGCCCGTGTTTGTTATATGAAAAAACGGGCAAGGCGCATCCAAAGGCGGCGGTCCGAAAAGCCTATTTTCGAGCCGCCAAGAATCTGCATAGATCAATTTGTAATCGACAACTTAAAATGCTTGCCTAAGGAGCAATTTGATAAACAGAACCACGGAGTATTGAGGGGAAAACCAAAAACAGCGAGTATGAAAATCCGCGCACAGTTTGCAATGCAAACGCGCGCGGATTGATTCGAAGCGTTAATTTTTTGGGTTGCCAAGAATCCGTATTATAGAGCAAAGAAAAAACTTCCTCAAAGAGTATAAATTTGCGATTCAGCGTCGCGCGAAACCGCGCGGTTCTGTTAAACCAATCGGTTCTTAACAAACTCAGATATGAGATAAGCATCTATCTCGCCCAACCGCGCTTGGGCGAGATACAATAACGAAGTCCCCGAATGACCGCGCTCTTCGGGGACTTCACCTTGCAGGGGCGTGAGCGGAGCGAACAAGTCCCCTGTCGGAGGGGGAGTATTGAGGGGGAACCATTTCGCCGCTTGTATGAAAAAGGCGCGCCTTTCGGTGCGCCTTTGATTCAAGCGATAAGCGAAATGGTGGCCTCGTGGAGGCGGCAAAGTTGAGCATCATATCGTTATCCGCACACCAAAAGTCAAAACGCGAAGTTGCATTTTTTGACAATGTTGCGCTTTGCGTCGCGCGGAACCGCGCTTCCCGCGCGACTTGATTATGCCCTCGTCGAATGACCGCGCTCTTCGACGAGGGCACTTTGCGCGGTCGTGAGCGGTGAGCGAGCGTGCCGCGTGGGAAGGGGAGTATTGAGGGGAAAACCAAAAATAGCGAGTAT
>ERZ1090879.63-NODE-63-length-78493-cov-24.211109_pt1 | contig 78493 bp, 73 predicted proteins | sample MGYA00478472_ERZ1090879 | MGnify/ENA primary metagenome ERZ1090879 (study PRJEB33644, sample SAMEA5815723) | chicken gut metagenome | biome: Chicken; feature: Gastrointestinal Tract; material: Caecum | place: Ireland | collected 2019-01-01 | study: A study of the... | reverse complement strand
GGTGAAAAAGTTACAAAAGAAAAATCAATGGAAAATGCTATTATATAAATTACAATTTATAGAGCAGACAATTATGGGCTTATCAGAAATGGTAGGCTCTTAAAGATATATTTGTTAATAATGAAAAGGGTGTAGATATAATTTTTAGGTATAAAGATGAATATGAAAATGCAGAAAGGTATCTAAAAAGTAAAAACAATGTGATATAATATATAAGAAAAAACACTTGATTTAATTAAAAATTTAGTGCGAAAGGAGTAGAATTTTTATGAGTAACAATGAAATACAAGGGGGGGTGCATAAAAGTGTAATCAACTGGTTTCCCGGGCACATGGCGAAGGCCGTGCGCATGATGGAGGAAAATTTAACGCTGTGCGATGCGGTCGTCTTTGTGCTGGACGCCCGCGCACCCGCATCCAGCTACAATCCCCGCCTCGCGCAGTTGGCGGGACAGAAGCCCGTATTATACCTTTTCAACAAGGGCGACCTTGCGGACGGCGGTGCAGATCTTGCGGTGACGTCCCTGAGAAATTGCGGCAAAGCGGCGCTCAGGATCGCGGCGAGCGCGCCCTCGTCCGTACGTCCGCTCGCCGCCGCCATGGAGGCGCTCACGGCAGAAAAGCGCGCGCGGCTGGCGGAGAAGGGTGTCGTCAAACCCGTTCGCTTTCTCATTGCGGGCATTCCGAATACGGGCAAGAGCACCGTCATCAACCTGCTTGCGGGCGGGAAAAAAGCGCAGGTGGGGGACAAGGCGGGCGTCACGCGCGCCAAACAATGGGTGCGCTGCGGCGCATTCGAACTTTTGGATACTCCCGGGACCATGCCCCCCTCGCTCTCCGATCAGCGGCTGGCGCGCAGGCTCGCGTACCTGGGCAGCGTCAACGACGATATCCTCGATAAGGAGGAAGTCGCGCTCGCGCTTCTGGAAGAGCTGTGGGAAAAGTACCCCTCTGCGCTTGAAGAACGTTATGGCATCACAGGCGGGGCGCCGCTTGCAATGTATGAACAGCTCTGCCGCCGCCGCGGTTTTGTCCTGCGGGGCAGCGAGTATGATTATACGCGCGGTGCGCTCGCGCTGCTCGATGACTTCCGCAAGGGCAGGCTGGGCAAGGTCTGTCTGGACGGTGCGGACGATCTTGCCGCCGTGGGACTGACCAATGGATGAACTGACGCTTGAGCGCTCGCTTGCGGCGCAGGGATTTTTACGCGTTGCAGGCGTGGACGAGGTAGGCAGGGGACCCTTGGCGGGCCCCGTTGTGTGCGCGGCGGTCATACTCCCGTTGGAGGAGGATAGGCGCATCGTCGGCATTGATGACAGCAAGAAGCTTTCTGCAAAAAAGCGTCAGGCTCTCGCGGAGAAAATCAAAACGACGGCGCGCGCTTATGCCGTTGCCGAAGTGGACGCGTCGGTCATCGATGAGATCAACATTTTACAGGCAACACGCCTTTGCATGAAACGTGCCGTGGAACAGCTTTTGCCTGCTGCGGATATGGTTCTTACCGACGGAAACATGACGCTGGATATCTCTATACCTCAGCGCAGTATCGTCAGGGGAGACGCGCTCGTCTGTTCGATCGGCGCGGCGAGCATTCTTGCCAAGGTGCACAGGGACGCGCTCATGGCTGAGTACGCAAAGCTCTATCCGGAATATGCCTTTGAAAGAAATGCAGGCTATGGGACAAAGGCGCACATTGAGGCGATCAGGGAGGTGGGGATATGTCCGATCCATCGCAGAACCTTCATAACAAAATTTTGGGACGGAAAGGAGAGACACTCGTCTGCAAGTACCTGAAAAAGCATGGCTATAAGATCGTTGCGCGCAATTATGTTACTCCGTTCGGAGAAGCGGACGTCATCGCATGTAAGGAAGGCACATATTGTCTTATTGAGGTCAAGACGCGGGAAGGAGACATCCTTGCTTTGCCGAGCGAGGCGGTCACGCGGGCAAAGCAGGAGCGTTATCGCAGGATCGCGCGTTATTTTTGTGCGACTATGCGGAGAGAGGTCGCAATTCGTTATGACGTTGCGTCTGTTCTCGATGGTGAAATCGAATATTTTGAGGACGCTTTTATCTGAATGAAACGACGCGTTGCGGGCGCGTCGTTTGTCGTTTTCTGTATGCTGTCACGAAATTTCGGCAAGATTTGCGGCAGGGGTTGATATTCCTGCCGGAATTTGGTATAATGCGGTGGAATACGATGCAATGATCGGACGGCCGGTCGGACAGAGATAATTTCAGGAGTAACACATGGCAGTCAAACGAACAAAAGCGACCGATAAAAAAAATTTTACTTTGGAACCGCGTTTTCCGGCGTATGTCGGATATGCAGACTATTTCCTTGCAACGCCTGTCACGCTGCAGGTGCGCAACGATTTTACCGAGGCAGTCACGCTGAATATATCCATTGTCAGCGAGGATGGTTTGCTCGTTCCTTATGAAACTAAGGCGGAAGTTCCGTTTGAAAGTTCTGTCGAACTGACGGCGGAGCGCATTTTTTCGCCGCTGTTTCTGGCAGAGAACGATGAAATCAGAGTTTGTTCCGTTACGGTAACGGCGAAGCTGGACGGTAAGACGGTCGCTTCGCAGCAAGTAAATATCACAGCGCTTCCCTATGACTGGTGGGAAGGTCTTTCCGGAAACTGCGAGCGGCTTGCCGCCTTTGTGCGCCCTCGGCTCGGGGACTGTACTGCAGTGCTTGCCGAGGCCGGTAAGCGCTTAAAGCGCTGGGAGAAAAGTGCGGAGGTTGACGGCTATACCGGCGCCGGTAAGAATGACGTGCGCGAGATCGCCGCGGCGATTTTTGCGGCGCTTAAATCCTATGCGATCGAAAAGGACGGGGACTGCGATCTCTCCGTGCCCGTGCGCGCTGCGCGTCCCGGCTCCGTCGTCAAAGAAAAATCGGCTTCCGTGCTGGAGTTCGCGACGTTTGCGGCGGCGTGTCTTGAAGAAGCTCGGCTCAATCCCGTGCTCGCCGTCGGAAAAGACCATGTTGCGGTCGGGCTTTGGCTGTATGAAAGCTGTTTTCTCGATCCCGTCACGGATGATGCGGACATTGTCGGCAAATATGTTTCCGAAGGGATCAACAATCTCTCGTTTTTCGACGTGGAAGATCTTTACCCTGCTTCCAATGCTGCCTTTACTCCTTCGGAAAATCATTTCCGTCAGAAACTCAAGAGCGGACTGTATGAATATTTCGTAGATATCCGCCGCTGCCGCATGGACGGCGTGCGTTCCTGCCCCTTGCGCGGAAAGGGATTGAAGGGCTATGAATTGCTCAAAGAAGAGGAAATGTCGGACGAAACTGCGCCCGCCCCTATTCCCGCTTTCCGTCAGCTCAAGCTGGACGTCAAACAGCCCAAAAACAAGCAGTGGGAACGCAGGCTCCTCGATCTGACGACCAAGAATGCCCTGTTAAACTTCACGGGAAAAAATGCCGTACATCTTTATAGCGCCGGTGCGGACACAATGTATGCGGTCCTGCAGGAAAAGGAGAAGATGCGTCTCAAAGGTGAGCCGATGGCGGAAAATGCCATCTCCTTTGGCGTGGACCTACCGGGGCCGAGGAAGGAACTCGTCCTGCTGGAACAGCAAAAGGGGATCCTGCGCGCCTATAACGACAATCGCAGCACATCGGAGACGGCAAATAAACTCATGCGCCGCAATCGTGAGGCGGAGGAAGAGACGGGAGCGAAGATCCTTTATCTGGCGTTCGGATTTCTGCGTTATGTTGCAAACGACGGCGTGGCGCGCAACGCGCCTCTCGTGCTCGCTCCTGCGCTCGTCGCGCGCGCGAAGGGGAACGAGGATTTTTCCGTCAGCCTCTCACGCGATGACGGCTACTTTGTCAATTCTACGCTGCTGGAGTATTTGAAACAGGAATTTAACATCGACGTCCGCGGGCTGGGCGGAGACGTAGGGGCGCTCAAGATCGCCGAGATCCTTGCCATGGTACGCGCCGAGACGGCGAATATGAAGGGCTGGGACGTCGTGAATGACGTCTATTTGGCGGCGTTCTCGTTTCAACGTTACCTCATGTGGAACGATCTGCGCAACCATATCGATGCGCTCTCCAAAAATAAGGTCGTCGCCGCGCTTCTGAGTAACAGATTGGAACGATTGGATGTTCCCGTTCCCGCCGAAGAGGACGAAGCGGATCCGGCGCAGGTCCTGTTGCCGCTGCCTTCGGATAGTTCGCAGTATTCGGCGGTCGCGCTGTCCGCTTCGGGAGCGAGCTTTGTCCTGCACGGACCTCCCGGAACGGGTAAGAGCCAGACCATCACCAACATGATCGCCAATGCCCTGTCGGACGGCAAGAGAGTTTTATTTGTCGCAGAGAAGAAGGCGGCGCTTGACGTCGTCAAAAAGCGTCTCGATTCTGTCGGTGTCGGTGAGTTCTGCCTCGAACTGCATTCCAATAAGACGGATAAAGTCGATGTCCTCCGCCGTCTCGATAACACGCTTGCGCTTGCCAACGAGACAGACGTTGCGGGATTTTCGGAACGCGCCAAGGAGCTTGTCGCCATGCGTGAAGAGCTGAGCGTGCCCATGCGTGCCCTGCATCAAAAGCGCAGGCTTGGCATCTCTGTCTATCAGGCGATTCTTTTGTATCTGCAGAACAAAAACGCGCCCGATATTCTCGATATAGAAAGTTCGTTCTACGATTCCCTTACGGAAAGCAAACTTTATGAGTGCAAGCGGATGATCCTTTCCGCTGCTGCGGCGGCAAAGGAATGCGGCGGGGTGAGAAATTCGCCTTTCGAGAATGTTAACCTTACCGAGTATTCGCAGATGCTGCGCGATAAAGTATTTTGCTCGTGTGAGGTTTTGCTTGCCGAAATCAAACACTTAAAGGCGTTTTTGGCTCTCTTTCTGGAATTTTACCGCCAGAAGATTTCCACGCTCACGCTGCGTAAAGTTCGCGCACTGTCCGAACTTGCCCGCCGTCTCAATGCGGGGGCATATGACAAATATTTTATGGGCGTGGATGAGGCGCAGTTTTATACTTTCTTCAATGCCAACAAGCGTCTGGACAGTTGTCTTGATTATTATTACAAACATTTCAAGTCGCTGGTCGATCCGGAACGCGATCTCCCCGAGATCAAGCGTTTTGCTGAGACGGCGGGGGACTGGAGACTGAATCGGACCGTCCGCGGCATTGTCCGGAAGCTGGAACGTGCTTGTTATCATACGATTGAAAATAAAGATGTTCCAAAGTATTTGCAGACGCTTGTCGATGTTTATTCCGCGATGGAGCTTATCACGGGAAATACGCAGCTGTCGCGTGCTTTCACCGACCGGGCAGGACGAATCAATTTTAAAAAGCGTACGGAGTTTCTTTCCGATCTGAAAGATCTGCACGAACGTGCGGCTGCGGTCTTTATGGATTACAATGCGGATGCCTTCAACGGGATGTGCATCCGTGCGACGAGCGGCTATACCAAGCCGGTATTGGAAGGTTATCTGAAGGCGGCGGAGAGTTATTTTCATGCGCAGGACGCTTTTCTGGATATTGCCAATGCTGACCGTTCAAAACTCAGGGACGAGGATGTGCTCGATTACTTCTCGTCCAAAGCGAGTGCGCTCATCGACAATATCGATATGCTGCCCAACTGGTGCATGTACCGCAAAACGGCAAAGCAGCTCGCTGACTACGGTCTCAACTTTATTACAGAAGCGCTGGAGAGCGGACGTTTCCGCACGGATAACGTGCTCGCGGGCTTTGAAAAGAATGTTTACCGTAACTTCCTTGAGATCAATATACCTGCCGATCCCGCCCTTTCGCGCATGACGGTCGGAACACTTGAGGAAACCATTGAAAAATTCCGCATCGCGTGGGAGGAATTTACCAAACTGACGCGCGATCATATCCGTGCAAAACTGATCTCACGTCTCCCGAAGGATGGCGAGGGAAGCTTATCGGTAGAACTTAGTGCGTTTACACGCCTTTCCAAGAGCAATCTGCGCGGATCAGGTCTGCGGGGATTGTTCGGAGAGATACCCACGCTCATGGGTGTCGTCTGCCCTTGTATGCTGATGAGTCCGACTACCGTGGCGCAGTATCTGCAGCCCGCGGCGGATCAATTTGATCTGGTCATTTTTGACGAGGCTTCGCAGATGTCTACCGCAGAAGCCATCGGGTCCATCGCACGCGCCAAGTCTGCCATCATCGTGGGCGATCCCAAACAGCTTCCGCCCACAGCTTTCTTCCGTTCGGCGTATGTGGATGAAGATAACCTCGAGAACGAGGATCTGGAGAGCGTGCTGGACGACTGTCTCGCCCTCGGTATGCCGGAACGCCATCTGCTCTGGCATTACCGCAGCAAGCACGAGAGTCTGATCGCCTTCTCCAACAGCATGTACTATGATAACAGGCTTTGCACGTTCCCGTCTCCCGACGCTATGGACAGCAAAGTCAGACTGGTTCTTGTCAACGGAACCTATGACCGGGGATTCACAAAGCGCAACGCCAAAGAAGCCGAGGCGCTTGTCGCCGAAGTCGTGAGGCGCCTCTCCGATCCCGCACTCAGCAAATCGAGTATCGGCGTCGTCACGTTCTCTACGGCGCAGTGCGACCTGATCGAGCGCCTGCTCAATAAGGCGATCGTACAAAAACGGCTGGAGGAAGCGGCGTACAGCAGAGAAGAGCCGCTCTTCGTCAAGAACCTTGAAAACGTACAGGGAGACGAGCGAGACGTCATCCTCTTCTCGGTGTGCTACGGCCCCGACGCTTCGGGACGCGTCTCCCTCAATTTCGGCCCGCTCAATCAGTCGGGCGGCTGGCGCCGTCTCAACGTCGCCGTGTCCCGTGCGAGGGAGGAGATGCTTGTGTTTTCAACGATGACGTCTCCCATGATCGACCTTGCGAAAACTTCTTCCAAGGGCGTTGCCGGGCTGAAAGCCTTTCTTGAGTTTGCCGAGAAGGGCAGAACGACGCTTGCGGCACCGTCTGCGTCCGTCCGCGGCGGCGCCGGCATCGGAAAATTTATCGCGGAAGAGCTTTCCGCATACGGTTATGAGTGCCGTTACGACGTGGGTGCGTCTGATTTTAAGGTGGACGTTGCCGTGATTGATCCGAAAAACAAGCATCGCTTTATCCTGGGCGTGTTGTGCGACGGGACCGAGCAGTTTTCCGTCAAAGACAGAAATATCCTGCAGGTTCAGTCATTGAAGCGCGGCAATTGGAACGTGATGCGCATCCACAGCGTCAGCTATTACAACAATCCGAAGCGCGAGATCAAGCGTATCAAGGATATTCTTGACCGTCTTTCTGGCGCGGACGTCAAGGCGGGCAGCTGGATCGGGAAATGGTCCAAACCGTATAAATTTGTCAAACCCACTTCGGGAGAAGTTGCTTCTTTCATCACCTCGGGAGAGAATGATGCCGCCGTTATGGCGCGGATCAAAGAAATCGTCGCAACAGAGGAACCTATTTCGCGTGCTTTCCTGAAAAAACGCGTACTTGCGACCTATAATATTGCCAAGAGCGGCGCCAAGGTGGAAAATCGTCTCGATGCGCTCATTGACGGATGTGCGCTTTCGCGCGATCGGGTCATGGGAGTGGATTATTTCTACAAGTCGAACCGTGCGATTGCGATCGGAAAATTCCGGGTTGATCCGACGCCGGCGATCCGCAAGAGCGGGGAGGATTTTACGGTGTATGAGATCGTGTCGCTGGTCAAAGCGGCGCTTGAAGAGCGCGTTGCCTTGTATATGGACGAACTTGCTTCGTTGCTGCTCGGTATTTATCCGGAGCTTAAGCCGGGCGAACGCTTCCAATCGTTCCTCAGAGACTGTATCTCTTACGGAGAGGAAAAAGGATTGTTCGTGCGTTCAGTTTCGGATCGGATTTCGCTTGCATAGTATAAACGATTGACAAAGCGTGCACGATATGATACAATGCATCGGGTGGGGCAGACAATCTGCCTCATCGGAGAGGATTCTATGAAGTTCAGGATCAAACCGAGGATGAGCGTCTGGCGATATCTTGCGCTGGGGTACGCTCTGCTCATTTTTGTCGGCAGCCTGCTGCTGATGTTGCCCTTCGCCAAGCAGAGCGGAGAATGGGGGACTTTTTTCGATTATGTCGACGGTCTGTTCGTGGCGACCTCTGCGACTTGCGTCACGGGTCTTACGCCTGTCATTACGGCAGATCACTGGACGACTTTCGGACATGTTGTCATCATCTGTCTGATCCAAATCGGAGGACTTGGGTTCACGACGCTTGTTTCCATTCTCTTTATGGCGATCCGCAGTAAGGGGCTGGGGCTGTATGAGAGAACGGCAATGATCCAGTCGGTCGGCGGCAGCAAACTTACAGGCGTCGGGACGCTCGTCAAACGAATTCTTTTGGGAACGTTGCTTTTTGAGTTTGTCGGCGCGCTTTTGCTCATGATCCGCTTTATTCCCGATTTCGGTCCCGTCGGCATCTGGTACGGCGTGTTTCATTCCATCTCCGCCTTCTGCAATGCGGGCTTTGATATCATCGGTCCCGTCTCGCTCGTGGACTATGCGCGCGATCCGCTCGTCTCCATCGTCATCTGCGCGCTCATCATTATCGGCGGACTTGGCTTTTGCGTATGGGGAGACGTCGTAGACTGTAAGTGCAATCCCAGAAAGTTCTCCTTCTATACGCGCATGGCGCTTATCGGAACGGCTGCGCTGCTTATCGCAGGGACTCTGCTCTTTCTCTTCTTCGAGTGGGGAAACCCCAACTACGAAGGCTATAATTTCGGAGATAAGCTGTTGTGTTCGTTCTTCAATGCGACCACAGCCCGTACGGCAGGGTACTTCACGACTCCGCCCGAATCGCTCTCCAACAGCGGTACCCTTCTGATGATCATTTTAATGTTCATCGGTGCATGCTCGGGCAGTACGGGCGGCGGCGTCAAGGTGAGCACCTTTACCGTCATCATGGTAGGCATGTTTTCCGTAATGCGCGGCAAGAAAGACATTACGATCGGGAAACGTCGCATCGATCAGGGTGTGCTCAGCCAGGCACTTGCAATTTTCGTCGCTTATCTCGTTTTGACGATCACGGCAACACTGCTGATCAATGCCATTGAACCGGATGCTGTCGCTTCCTTCTCTGCGGTCATGTTTGAGACGGTTTCCGCGATCGGAACAGTCGGCTTGACGCAGGCGCTGACCTCGTTGCTGTCGCCCGTATCGGAATTCATTCTCATCATGCTCATGTATTTGGGACGCGTTGGGATTTTGACATTTGCATTTGCTTTAAAGCGTAAAAAATCGAGTGAGGCAGCTGTCAGAAGACCGTTGGATAATGTGTTTATCGGGTAAATATTCACACTTTTTCTTTCGAACTGACGAAAGAAAAAGTCGTGAATTTAAGGGCGCCGCCCTCTGCGCGGAGATGGCAACAAAATAGCCTCCGCGCATTCACCCGCTGAGGTCGCAAGCGACAAATTGAGTACCGCTGCGGAAAGGCGCGACTTTCCTTGCGGCATTATTATAGCAAAAGCAAAGCCTCCCCTGACTGTGTTAGGGGAGGTGGCGAGCGTCAGCGAGACGGAAGGGTAGGCGACGACGGTGTCCCGAAAGGACGGAAGGGGTGAAAAAACCTCTGAGTGCGACTGAAAAGATAAAAGCGCATAGGCGCGTAAATATATTTTAGCTAGGAGAATAAAATGGTTTCCGTATTGCTTATCGGAATGGGAAAATTCGGCAGAACGCTGGGCGAAAAGCTGCTTGGCATGGGGGACGAAGTGATGATCGTCGATAAAAATGAGGATGTCATCAATTCGCTTGCCTCTCGTTATACCAATGCGTTGATTGCAAACTGTATGAGCATGGACAATTTGGAGACGATGGATATTCCGTCTTTTGACGTCTGTATCGTCACGATCGGCGAAGATTTCCAGGCTTCGCTGGAGATCACGTCCAATTTGAAGGATTGTGGTGCTAAAAAGGTTATTTCCCGTGCGACGACTCAGATCCAGCGCAAGTTCCTTTTGCGCGTCGGCGCAGACGAGGTCATCTATCCCGAGATGGATATCGCGGAGAAGCTTGCTGTCAGGCTAAGTTCCAAGAAGGTTCTGAATTATATCGATCTGGATGCCGCATACTCTATCTTTGAAATTGCCGTTCCTGCAAAATGGGTGAAGAAGACGCTGGTCGAGGTCAACCCCCGCAAGCGTTACGGCATGAATATCCTTACCGTCAAGAACGGCGGAAAAGTGAGCGCTACACTGGATGCGGGGTATGTTTTCCAGGAGAACGATCAGCTCCTCGTGTTCGGCAACTCGGCGCAGATCCTCGCCTATATGAACAAAGAAGCATAAAATGATTGCGCCGCCGCGGAGAACTCCGCGGCGGCGCATCGTTGTTGGCAAAATCTGTGGCGCAAGCAGGCGTGTCGCACTCGGATTGTGGCTTTCAAACAAAAGGGGATTGTAATTTCCGTCAAAACTTGATAGAATACAGGCGGAGGCAGGCAATGGAATTTTCCGAAAGGCTCAGACTTTTAAGAACACAGGCGCAGATGACGCAGGAGGAACTTGCCGCAAAACTCTTTGTGACGCGGCAGGCGGTCTCCAACTACGAACAGGGGATCCGCTATCCCTCCCTCGATACGCTGGTGCGAATCGCTCAGCTGTTCGGCGTGAGCCTTGACGAGCTGCTTTCGACCTCCGTAAAACGCAGGTATGTCGGGTGCCGCATCGCGCTCGCCGTATTGCTCGTGGGCTGCTGCTTTGTCGCCGCCGCGTGCGGCTATGCCGCGGCGCAGCGGGCGGAGCAGGCATCGCCGATGCTCGTCATCGGACCGCTGCTCCTGCCCTGTCTCTTTTCGTTGATCGCTGTTTTCTTCGGGGCATATCCGCCGCGTAAGATCAATCGTTTCGCGGGCTATCGTACCAGGCGCGCCATGCGCAATCAGACCATGTGGGACTACGCGCAGGCGGCGTTTGCGCTTCATGTCACATTTCTTGTGATTGCGCAGCTTGCGGGAACGATCGTCTGGCTGATCGTATCCGTCTTTCTGCCGATCTCCGCCTGCCTCATCGGCGGCATGTGCCTTCTCCTCGTGCAGACGATCTCTTTCTTTGTTCCCGTCCTTGTTACGGAGCGGAAATTAAAGCGCCTCAGTCCGTAAAACGCATAAAAAAATACCCGGGTCGATCGCCCGAGTATTTTTTGCTTGTTTTACGCCTTGTTTGCGGAGCCGAGGACGTTGATGATCTTGTGCTTGACCATTTCCTTCATGTTCGCGCGCGCGTCGCCGAGGTACTGGCGGGGGTCGAAGTGGGAAGGGTTCTCCGCAAGGTGCTTTCTGATCGCCGCCGTGAACGCCACGCGGAGGTCGGAGTCGATGTTGATCTTGCATACGGCAAGTTTTGCAGCCTTTCTCAGCTCGCTCTCGGGAATGCCGATCGCGTTGGGCATGGAACCGCCGAATTCGTTGACGATCGCGACCTGCTCCTGCGGCACGGAGGATGCGCCGTGCAGAACGATGGGGAAGCCGGGAAGGCGGCGGCCGATCTCTTCAAGGATGTCGATGCGCAGTTTGGGATCCTGCCCGGGCTTGAACTTGTAAGCGCCGTGCGAGGTGCCGATGGCGATCGCAAGCGAATCGATGCCCGTTCTGGAGGTGAATTCCTCTACCTCGTCGGGCGAGGTGAACATTGCGTCGTGGTCGGCAACGTGAACGTCGTCCTCGATGCCGGCGAGCTTGCCCAGCTCCGCCTCCACAACGACGCCGTGGTCGTGCGCGTATTCGACGACTTTCTTCGTAAGGGCGATGTTCTCTTCCCAGGGCTTGGACGAAGCGTCGATCATGACCGAGGTGAACCCGCCGTCGATGGACGCTTTGCAGATCTCGAAGTCTGCGCCGTGGTCAAGGTGCATTGCGATCGGAATGTCCGTCGTTTCGACTGCCGCCTGGACGAGGTGGCGAAGATATACGGGGTTTGCGTACTTTCTCGCACCCGCCGAGACCTGCAGGATGACGGGGGAACGGCACTCGTTTGCCGCTTCCACGATCGCCTGGATCATTTCCATATTGTTGACGTTGAAGGCGCCGACGGCATATCCGCCCGCATACGCCTTCTTGAACATTTCGGTTGTGGTAACCAAAGGCATGTGATACTTCCTCCGAATGGATTTTTTATAATTATAAATCTTTTCGCGCCAAAATGCAATAGGTTTGCAAAAATTTTAGCGGCGGAAGGAGCCGAAAAATTTATGCGGCGGAGAAATTCAAAAAAATCGTTGACAGCCGCCGAAAAGTGTAGTACAATGATATTTGGAAAAAGGCGCTTGTCCGCGCCCAATATTATGTTTCGGAGGAATAAAACCAATGGCAAACGTAAAAGTTGCAATCAACGGATTCGGTCGTATCGGCCGCCTCGCATTCCGCCAGATGTTCGGCGCGAAGGGCTATGAGATCGTCGCGATCAACGACCTTACCAGCCCCAAGATGCTTGCGCACCTTCTCAAGTACGATTCCGCACAGGGCAGATACGCGCTCGCGGATACCGTCAGCGCAAACGACGAAGAGGGCACCATCACCGTTGACGGCAAGACCATCAAGATCTATAAGGAGAAAGACGCTGTCAACCTTCCCTGGAAGGAACTCGACGTAGACGTCGTTCTGGAGTGCACGGGTTTCTATACCTCCAAGGCAAAGTCCCAGGCGCACATCGACGCAGGCGCAAAGAAAGTCGTTATCTCCGCTCCCGCAGGCAACGACCTTCCCACCATCGTCTTCTCCGTCAATGAAAAGACGCTCAAAGCGACGGATACCATCATCTCCGCTGCTTCCTGCACGACCAACTGCCTTGCTCCCATGGCGGATACGCTCAACAAGTTCGCCAAGATCAAGAAGGGCTACATGACGACCATCCACGCATACACGGGCGACCAGATGGTGCTCGACGGACCTCACCGCAAGGGCGACTTCCGCCGTGCGCGCGCTGCTGCGGTCAACGTTGTTCCCAACTCCACGGGCGCTGCAAAGGCGATCGGTCTCGTTATCCCCGAGCTCAACGGCGTGCTCGACGGCTGCGCTCAGCGCGTTCCCGTTCCCACCGGTTCGCTCACCCAGCTCGTTGCGATCTGCGAAGGCGAGGTCAAGGCTGAAGACGTGAACAAGGCGATGAAGGATGCCGCTTCCGCTTCCTTCGGCTACACCGAGGAAGAGATCGTTTCCTCCGATATCGTCGGCATCACCTACGGCTCGCTGTTCGATGCGACCCAGACCAAGTGCATGCCCGTCGGCGACGGCACCACGCTCGTCAAGGTCGTCTCCTGGTACGACAACGAGAACTCTTACACCAGCCAGATGGTTCGTACCATCAAGTACTTCGCAGAGCTGAAGTAAGAATACCAAAAAAACGAAAGAGGGTTCCCTGCGGGGAGCTCTCTTTTTTCGTAAAATAAGTAAAACGAATTTTCAATTACATCTTGACAACTACGGGGGGGCGTGATATAATTGAAATAATCAATGATCCGGAGGGTATCGCTATGAAAAAATTCTGGAAAGCTTTGGCCGCGATCGGCATTTCCGCCGCGCTCTGCGTCCCGCTTGCGGCATGCGGAGAGGACGGCGTGACGACCGATCAGGAACGGCTGTACGAATCGTATGTGCTCTATGCGCAGGCGGCGGGCGACGAGGTACTCAGCTATCAGGAGTGGCTCGATTCCGTGCGCGGCGCGGCGGGTGAAGACGGAAAATCCGCTTACGAGATCGCCGTCGAAAACGGGTTTGAGGGCACCGAAGAGGAGTGGCTCGCCAGTTTGAAAGGACAGGACGGAGAAGACGGCAAAGACGGCGCCGCCGGCGAGAAGGGCGACAAGGGAGATAAGGGCGACAAAGGTGATGCCGGCGAGAAAGGTGAGCAGGGCGACAAGGGAGATAAGGGCGACCCTGGTGAAAAAGGTGAGCAAGGCGACAAAGGTGACAAAGGCGACCCCGGCGAAAAGGGCGAACAAGGTGAAGGGATCGAGAATATTACATATTCGTACGGATACAACGCCGAGGAGGGGTACTTCTATACGGAGATCACCTTCATCCTTACCAATAAAGAGGAAAAGACTGTGATCGTACCCAGCGCAATGAATCCCAAAACGACGTACGTGGCTAAGACTGCGGCGGAACTCGAGGGACTGCTGGAAGACGGCGCGGCGCAAGTCGCGCTCGGTGCGGATATTCAGATTGAGCCGATCGGTTCGGGGAACGGGGCAGTTCCTCAGATCGTAATCGATAGTGATACCACAATTGATCTGCAAAATTATACGATCAGTTTTGATTATGACGGGGAGACATCTTATTCATACGTTCCGGTTGTATTCAACGTGAGAGGCGCGGATGTTGTTATAGTTGGCAATGGTACTATCGACACGGAACTGGGAAACAATACAGCTTACGGCATCAATATTACTGAAAATGGTTCGCTCACGATAAACGGAGGGCATTATTACGGTGCGATGTCCGCTGTCCAGGTTCAAAAAGGAGCTCTTATAGTAAATGATGGTTACTTTGCGCTCGCCGACACAATTAAGCAGGAGGCTCCTGAATATGCAAATTATATTGTGAATTGTATTGATTCCGCATATAACGACGGAACGGCAACCATCGAACTCTACGGGGGCGTTTATCCGTATGACATGTCGAACAATCCCGAAGGAGAAGGGACAAGCTATCTTGCCGAAGGATACGGCGTGACTGCTTCCGAGCAGGACGGCGAAACAGTCTATACGGTTTTGAAGATTTCGGAAAATCTCGGGGAAACCTTCCTTGCAAACAATGCGGCTGAAGTTGAGGCACTGATAGCAGCGGGTGTAGAAAGCATTTCGCTCGGAGCCGATATCAAAATGAATCTTGTGATCGAAGAAGGACAGACGCTTGCGCTTGATCTGAACGGGCATACGCTCACATCCGATCTAGCAGGCAAAGCGACTATTCTTAATAACGGCACCGTGACGGTAACCGACTCCGTCGGAACGGGGCTTGTTACGCGCGGAGAGTCGAAGTGGTATGTTATTTTAAACGAAGGCACGATGGTTCTTGATGGGATTACAGCAAAGAATGAAAACGGTGCCGATGGTTCCAGTCTTGTCGCGAACAACGTTAGCTGTGTCAGTGTCAATCCCGCAGTTCTCACGATCGAATCGGGGACTTTTATCAGTGCTGCAGCAAACCCCGTCAAAAATGATGAGTATGGGATTTTGACGATCAACGGCGGCTATTATGAAAGTGGAATCAGTACATATGCCGCTGTACAGAATTGGGCGAATATGACAATCAATGGCGGAGAGTTTAGTGGAAAAGGACAGGCTCTCGGAATTTTGGCATATAACGGGCAGACGAATACGACGGTTATCAATGACGGTACATTTGGAACTCCGCTTTCGATTTTATTTAGAAACGGGTATAATCCAAACGCAAAGGGGACGATAAACTGTACAATTAAAGGCGGGGTATTTGAAGGTAATATTTCCGAGCACCGTACTGATAAACTCGCAGAAACAGATTCCATAAAAATCGAAGGCGGCACATATACAAGCAATCCTGCAACCTTCCCCAAATACGTGACGATCGCCGAAGGCTATGAGGCGGTGGCGCAGGACAGCGTTTGGGTCGTAATGCCGAAACAGGCATAAAAACAGGCAAAACAAAAAACGGGCGGAAGCCCGTTTTTTGTTTTGACCGTCGGCTTTTGCGCCGTCCCGCCCGCATGAAACCCGCGGCGGCATCGGCGGACGGTCGTAAAAACCGCACAAGTTGCATACAATAGCAGTATGGAATTTCTCAGAGAGATCGCGGGAGCGCTCGGGGCGGATGCCGCGGGCGCATTCCGCATACAATATGCGGTCGTGGACGGGAAGGGAGGGTACTTCCAGAACGTCAGACGGCTGGCGGAATTTTCGCGCGAGCGTGTCGTCCTCCGCGGCAGGGAGGGCGGCGTGTGCGTGGAGGGACACGATCTCTCGATCGGGAAATATTACGCGGGCGATATCGTCATAGCGGGCGATATCGTCCGCGTGGAGCGGCTGGAACGGGAGGACGCGGGTGTTCGGCAGAGAATTTGAAATAGAGGGGCTTGGCGCGGAACGCGTCGCCGAAAAACTCGTGCGCGGGGGCGTGCCCGTGCTCGGGGCGCGCATCGTCCAAAAAAATGTCGTCCGTATCCGTGTGGACGGGAAACATGGCAAAAAAGTTTTTGCAATTTTGCAAGGTTCATGTTATAATATAAAAAAATCCCGCCCTGTCGGTTGGGAAAGGGTCGTGCATGCCTTCATGAAACACGCGGGGCTTGCCGTCGGCGCGGTGCTCTTCGTGTGCGCGGTCGTATTCTTTCAGGGCAGGATCTTAAAGATCGACGTCGTGGGCAGCGGCGCGTATTACCGCGCGGAAGTTTTAAGCGTGCTCTCCGAGAGCGGCGCGAGGCTGTTCTCGCCCGTTCCGGCGGAAAAGGCGGGCATCACGGCGCGCATTCTTGCCCTTCCGCGGGTGAGTTTCTGCTCTCTTTCGCACGAGGGCGGCGTGCTCACCGTGCGCGTGGAGGTGGAGGACGAGGCGCTCCCGCTCGTCGTCGGCGCGCTTACTGCGCCCGCCGACGGCGTTGTGGAATCGCTCACCGTCATCCGCGGCGTCGCCCGCGTCTGCATCGGCGACGCGGTCGGGAAGGGAGATATCGTTGCGGAACAGAGCGGGGAGCTTGCCGTCATCGCGCGCGTTGCGGTGCGCTATCCCGTCGATCGGGAATATGAAGGCAGCGAGGCGTCTGCGCGCGCGCAGGCGTACCTCGATCACGGCGAGATCGCCGATATACAGACGCAGAAGACCGAGAAGGGCTGGCGCGTTACGGGCAGTGCGCTCGCGGTCGCCTCGCGCAATCTCGGCTGAGGAGGAGAATACGGAAAAGATCGTCACGGTGGACGCGGTCACGCTGGACAGGCTCCAGCGGGTGCTCGGCGTTCTAGATGAAAATTTAACGACCATCGCGCGGGAACTCTCGCTCATGACCCGCATCGACGGCACGAAGATCGTGCTGATGGGGGAAGAGGCGGAGACGGGCGGCGCGGTCATCGGCAATCTCCTCTCCGTCGTGGACGCGGGCGAACCCATCGATAAGAGCAGCCTGCTGTACTGTATCGCCCTCGCGCGCGAGGGCGCCGCGGAGGATATCGGCAGTGTTCTGAAGGACGTCGTCGCCTTCACTTCGCGCGGCAAGCCCGTCAAGTGCAAGACGGTGGGACAGCAGAAGTATGTGGAGGCGATCCGCTCCAACACCATCACGTTCGGAACGGGGCCGGCGGGTACGGGCAAAACGTACCTTGCCGTCACCCTCGCCGTCGCCGCATACAAGGCGAAGGAAGTGGAGAAGATCATCCTCACCCGTCCCGCGGTCGAGGCGGGCGAAAAGCTGGGCTTTCTGCCGGGGGATCTCCAGACCAAGGTCGATCCCTATCTCCGCCCGCTGTACGACGCTCTGCAGGAGCTGTTCGGGCTGGAGACTTACGGCAAACTCATGGAGAAGGGCGTTATCGAAGTCGCCCCGCTCGCGTATATGCGCGGCAGAACGCTCTCGAACGCGTTCGTTATCCTCGACGAGGCGCAGAACGCCACCCGCGAACAGATGAAGATGTTCCTCACCCGCCTCGGCGAGGGCAGCAAGATGGTCGTCACGGGCGATCTCACGCAGACCGACCTCCCCGACGGCAAGTCGAGCGGGCTCAAGCACGCCGTGAACGTGCTCAGGGGGGTGGAGGATATTGCGGTCGTCGCCCTTACCGAGCGCGACGTCGTGCGGCACCCGCTGGTCATGCGCATCGTGCGCGCATACGAGCGGGATGAACAGCGGAAAGCAAGGGGAGAAAAGAGATGAAAAACGCAGGAGAAGTGAAAAATTCCCGTCTGGTACGCAGCGCGTTCGTGTTTGCGGCGTGCTATATCGTGCTGCTCATCGTCATTTTCCTCATGATCGTCATCAACGATCCGCACGGCTGGACGTCGTTCATGGTGGAAAACGTCACGGAGATCATCACGCTCTGCGTATGTACCTTCCTCCTTTGCTTTATCATCTACTATTACTATTACTTCGAGGATAAGGAATTTCTTGCCAAGATCAGCAACGTCGTGCTCGTCTTTTCGCTCGTCACCGTGTGCGTCGTCGTTGCGTATCTCTTCGGAAAGTTCGTCAACATTTACGCCCGCCCGAGCGCGCTTCTCGCGCTCCTGTGCGTGTTCCTCTTCAACCGCAGGCAGGCGATCATGCTCAACTTCATCTTCTCCATCCTCATGTTCGTCATCGATACCTATACCAACAATTTCGGGACGGACGGCGCGACGACGCAGGTGTACTATTCGCTCATGCTCAACTTCGTGTGCGGCACCTTTGCGATCTTTGCGGTGGGGAAGAACAAGACGCGCGGCGAACTGCTGCTTACGGGCTGCATCGTCGCCATTCCCACCGTCATCATCGTCACGCTCCTGCAGGTCGCGGAGATCTATGCCGACTGGATCGTGTTCGTCGCTTCCGTCGGCTACAGCATCATGGGCTGCCTCATTTCCGCGGCGCTCGCCCTGGCGCTCATGCCCGTGTTCGAGGCGCTCTTCAACCGCCTCACCGTGTTCCGGCTCAGGGAACTCACGAGCACAAACGCGCCCCTTCTGGTGCGGCTCAAACAGGAGGCGCCCGGTACCTTCAACCATTCGCTCATCGTGGCGCAGCTGAGCGAAACGTGCGCCGTCGCCATCGGCGAGAACGCCGAACTTGCGCGCGCCGCGGCGTACTATCACGATGTGGGCAAGCTCAAACAGCCCGATTGCTTTACCGAGAACCAGACGGATTACAACGTGCACGACGAGCTCATGCCCGAGCTCTCCGCCGATATCATCCGTTCGCACGCGAAGGACGGCTACGAACTGCTCACCGCCGCACATTTTCCCAAGATCATTGCGGACGTCGCGCGTGAGCATCACGGCACGCTGCCCATCAAATATTTCTATAACAAGGCGATGAAACTTTCGGGCGGCGACGCCGACATTGCGGATTATTCCTATCTCGGCCCCACGCCGCAGACCAAGATCGCCGCGATCGTCATGATCGCCGACGCCTCCGAGGCGGCGACGCGCGCCCTTTCCGACCGCTCGCCCGCCAACGTGGAGCGGGTCGTGCGTTCCATCATCGAGGAGCGCATGGATCTCGACCAGTTCGCGCAGTGCGATATCACCATCCGCGAGCTGACGACCATCAAGCAGACGCTCGTCGAGGCGCTCTCCGGCGTGCATCACCACCGCGTGCAGTATCCGGCGATCCGGTTCAACCGCGCCAGACAGGCGGTCAACGAGGAGGAGAAACACTGATGCGCATCGTATTCGATTCCGATCTGCCCGAAGAGGGGCTCGGCCGCCTCGCCGCGGCGATGGACGGGCTGTGGGAGGGGGATGACCTCTCCGCAGAGATATGGCTCGTCTCCGAGGAGCAGATCAGGGAACTCAACGCCCGCGAACGCGGGGTGGATCGCGTGACCGACGTTCTGAGCTTTCCCTCGATGGACGGCATCAAGGGCAGACCCATCCTTGCCGGCGAGCACAGCGACTGCAACGACTGCGAGGGGCATGTCTTTCTGGGCAGCATCGTCATCTGCGAAAAGCGCGCCCGCGAACAGGCGGAGGAGTACGGGCATCCCTTCGAGCGGGAGCTTTGGTACCTCGCCGTGCACGGGCTGCTGCACTGTCTCGGATACGATCACGAGACCGAGGAAGAAAAGCGCGAGATGCGCGCAAAAGAAGAGGAAGTCATGGCAAAACTTGACTTAACGAGAGAGGAGAACTGAATGAAGAGCGGAACAGTCGCCGTCATCGGCAAGGCAAACGCGGGCAAGAGCACGCTCGTCAACGTGCTCGTGGGGGAGAAGGTCGCCATCGTCTCGCCCAAACCGCAGACCACGCGCGACCGCATCATGGGCGTGCTCACGCGCGAGGCGTATCAGATCGCGTTCGTGGATACGCCCGGCATCTACCGCCACCGCAACGCCCTTTCCGACGTGATGATGAAGACGACCAAGGACACCGCGCGCGACGTGGACGCCATCCTCTTCGTGCACGACGGACACGCGGGGCTCAGGGAGGACGATATCGCGCTCATGAAGAGCTACGCCTCCCTCGGCGTGCCCATGATCGTCGCATATACAAAGATCGATATCATGCCCAAGGAGAACATCCCCGCCGACGTAAAGTCGCTCTACGAGGCGGGCGTGACGGCGGACGTGTACCCCGTGTCCGCGCGCAAGGGGCAGAATCTTAAAAAACTTGAGGAGGGCATCGCCGCGATGCTCCCCGAGGGCGACCGTCTGTTCGGCGACGAAGTCGTCTCCGACCGTTCGGAAAAGTTCATGGTCGCGGAGCTCCTCCGCGAGAAGATCCTTCTGAAATACGACGAAGAGATCCCGCACGGAGTCGCCGTCGTCGTCAATACGTTCAGGCAGAGAGAGGACGGCGTGTGGGAGGTCAACCTCGATGTCGTGTGCGAAAAGCCCAATCACAAGGCGATCCTCATCGGCAAGCAGGGCAAGGCGCTCAAGGAGGTCGCCTCCTTCGCGCGCAAGGATATGGAGAAGTTCCTCGGCGGCAAGGTGTTCCTGACCGTGTACGTCAAGGTGCGCGAGGACTGGCGCGACAGCGCCCGTTACCTCAAAGAGTTCGGCTACGGCGAGGAATAACCGACCCATGTCCGAGGCATACTGCTCCCGAAGGGGGTATGTATGCGCGAAGAAGAGGGGAAGAACGCCGCGGAACTCGCGTGGGATCTGTTCGAAAAGACGGGCAATCTCACCTATTACATGCTGTATAAACAGCTGAAAAAATGACCGCGGGAGGGCGGCATGGAGTACAAGGCGGACGCGCTCGTCCTGCGCACGGCAGACTACGGCGAGTACGACAAGATGGTCACGCTCCTCACGGCGGAGCGCGGAAAGATCGGCGCGGCGCTCAAAGGCGTGCGCAGGGCGGGGGCGAAACTCAAATTCGCCGCCCAGCCCTTTTGTTTTGCGGAGTTTGTGCTCGCCGCGCGGAGCGGGCGGAACACCGTCGCTTCCGCGGCGCTGCACGACGGCTTTTATCCCCTCCGCGAAGACGTCGTCCGCTATTATGCGGGCATGACGGTGCTCTCCGCGTGCGACAAGGTCGCGCTCGAGGGCATGCGGAGCGGCGAACTGCTCGTCTCCGCCGTCACGGCGCTCGAGGGGATCGTTCAGGACGATCCGCTCGCCCTGCTGCGTTTCTTTCTCGCCGCGCTCGCGTTCGCGGGCTATCCCGTCTCGGCGGGCGCCTGCCCCGTCTGCGGCAGGGAACCGTCCGGCAGGATGCGTTTTGACTTTGCGGGCGGGAGCTTTTTGTGTGGCGGCTGCTCGGAGGAGGGCGCCCCCGCCAGCGAGAGCACCTACCGCGCCGTGCGCGCCGCGCAGGGAGAGGGGGCGGCGGAGACGGACGGCATCGTCCGCGCCCTGCGGCTTCTGGGCGCCTATTTTTCCTTCCAGGTGGGGGCGGAACTTCCCGAACTTCCCGAATATCTCAGGCTTTTGCGCGGATAATTTTTTCACTGCGCTTGACATCCGTCTGTTTTTTGCCTATACTATATGTTATATTTTACGCAAGAGGGCGAGGCATGAAAGAGCATCATCCCATCCGCCGCGAGGACGCGCTCGTCCTCGCGCACTATTATGTACCCGACGCCGTGCAGGCGGCGGCGGATTTCGTGGGCGATAGTTTCGCTCTCGCGCGCAAGGCGAAGGAGAGCGATAAGCCCGTCATCGTATTCTGCGGCGTCTCCTTCATGGGGGAGAGCGCCAAGATCCTCTGCCCCGACAAAGAGGTGTATATCCCCGCGGCCGACGCGCACTGCGCCATGGCGGAAATGGCTTCGGAGGAGGAGATCTTACATATTCGGGCAACCGTTCCCGACCTCGCCGTCGTCACCTACGTCAACTCTTCGGCGCGGCTCAAGGCGCTCTCCGACGTCATCGTCACCAGCTCCAACGCGGTGAAGGTCGTCTCCCGCCTCAAAGAAAAAAACATTTATTTTATCCCGGATAAGAACCTGGGCGCATACGTCGCCGCGCAGCTCCCCGAAAAGAAGTTTTACCTCGGGTGGGGGTGCTGTCCCATCCACAACGCCACGACCGCGCGCGAAGTGCGCGCCGCGCAGGCGGCGCACCCGGGAGCGCTCCTTCTGGTGCATCCGGAATGCCCCGAGGAGGTGCGCGCCCTTGCCGCGTACGTCGGTTCCACGGCGGGCATCATCGCCTATGCGGAAAAGAGCGACGCCGCGGAGTTCCTCGTCGGAACGGAGGCGGGAACGCTGTACGAACTGCGCAGCCGCTGCCCCGGCAAAAAATTCTACGTCACGCGCGAGAGTTTTTTGTGCAGAGATATGAAAAAGATCACGCCCGAGGCGCTCGCGCGCGTGTTCGCCGGCGAGGGGACGCCCGTCGAGGTGCCCGCCGACGTTGCCGCAAAGGCGCGGGTCGCGCTCAACAGAATGCTGGAACTCGGACAATGAAGGCTGACCTTCGGGAGGTCGATGGATGAATATGCAGGAATATGACGTGCTCATCGTGGGCGCGGGCGTTGCGGGGCTCAACTGCGCCCTGCATCTGCCCGAAGAGATGCGCGTGCTCGTCGTGTGCAAGGGCGGGCTCAAAGAGAGCGATTCCTTCCTTGCGCAGGGCGGCATCTGCGTCCTGCGCGACAAGGGCGATTACCAGGGGTATTTCGAAGATACGATGCGCGCGGGGCATTACGAGAACAACCCGTTCACCGTGCGCTGCATGATCGAGAATTCCAGAAAGACCATCGAGGAGCTCATCTCCTGCGGCGTGCGGTTCGCGCGCGACGAAAAGGGCGAGCTCAGATACACGCGCGAGGGGGCGCATTCCCGCCCGCGCATCCTCTTTCATGCCGACTGTACGGGAAAGGAAATCACCTCGCATCTTCTCGCGCAGGCAGAAAAGCGTGCGAACATCGAACTGCGTCCGCACACGACGATGATCGATCTGCTCTTTTCCGAGGACGGCGAGCGCTGTCTCGGCGCCGCCCTGCAGGAGAACGCCACGGGCGCGCTCTATGCCGTGCGCGCGGGCAATACCGTGCTCGCCACGGGCGGCGTCGGCGGACTCTTCCCGCACTCCACGAATTACCGTATCCTGACGGGCGACGGCGTGGGCGTGTGCCTCGAACACGAGATCGCCGTCGACCACGCCGACTATGTGCAGTTCCACCCGACCACGCTCTATACCAAGGGGCACGGGCGCAGGTTCCTCATCTCGGAATCCGTCCGCGGCGAGGGCGCGCACCTCATCAACCGCGAGGGACGCAGGTTCGTCGACGAACTCCTCCCGCGCGACGCCGTCACCGCCGCCATCCGCGAGGAGATGGAAAAAGAGGGGAGCGATTATGTGCGCCTCGATCTGCGTACCGTCGAGGGCGGCGCCGAAACGCTCCGCACCCATTTCCCGGGCATCGTCGAACGCTGCCGCGAGGAGGGGTACGACGTCTTTTCCGAGCCCATCCCCGTCGTGCCGGCGCAGCACTATTTCATGGGCGGGATCCGCTCTTCGCTTTCGGGCAGGACGACCATGCCCCATCTCTACGCCGTGGGCGAAACGTGCTGCAACGGCGTGCACGGCAGGAACCGTCTGGCGTCCAATTCCCTGCTGGAGGCGCTCATTTTCGCGGGGCGCGCCGCAGAAGACATCGGACATACGGGCGCGGCGGACGGGGAGATCGCTTTCGATCCCGCGGCGTACGACGTAAAGAACATCGAGCGGGCGCGAAAAGCCCGCGTAAGGAAGGAGATACACCGTGAACGCAAGTAAAGTAACGCAGAAACTGCACTGGGACGAAGTCATTTTGGCGGCGCTCCGCGAGGATATCCCGTGGGAGGACGTCTCGGCGAACGCCGTCGTGCCCGAGGGCACGCGCGGTCATGCCGATCTCATCGCCAAAGCCGACGGCGTGATCGCCGGACTTCCCGTGTTCGCCCGTACGTTCGAGCTGCTCGACGAGACCGCGGAGGTCGTCGCCCGCGTCGAAGAGGGCGCGTCCGTAAAAGCGGGCGATCTTCTCGCCGAGGTTACGGGCGATATGCGCGCCGTGCTCTCCGCCGAGCGCACCGCGCTCAACTTTTTGCAGCGCATGAGCGGAATCGCCACGTATACCCGCCGCATGGCGGAACTTCTGGAGGGGACGTCCACCGTCCTTCTGGATACGCGCAAAACGACGCCGCTTCTCCGCAGCTTCGAAAAATACGCCGTCTGCGTGGGCGGCGGCAGGAATCACCGCTTCAATCTCTCCGACGGCGTGCTGCTCAAAGATAATCACATCGGCGCGGCGGGCGGCGTGAAAAACGCCATCGAACGCGCGCGCGCCTACGCGCCCTTCGTCCGCAAGATCGAGATCGAAGTGGAGACCGTCGAACAGCTCAAAGAGGCGCTCGACGCGGGCGCGGACATCGTCATGCTCGACAATATGAAGGGCGCGGCGCTCGAGGAGGCCGTCCGCCTTGCGAAGGGGCGCGCCGAAACGGAGATCTCGGGCAACGTCACGCGCGAAAACGTGCAAAAGTACGTCGCGCTGGGCGTGGACTATATTTCCTCCGGAGCGCTCACGCACAGCGCGCCCATCCTCGACGTCTCGCTCAAACATCTTGCGCCTCTATAAGCGCGCTTCACGGATTGCAAACCCGCCCGGATCGTCCGCCGGCGGGTTTTTGTTATAACGTAATGCAAAATATGGCTGTCATGTGAAAGAATTATAAAAAGTAACTGTGATTTTTTCCCAAAATATATTGACATCGCAGAAAAGATGTTGTAAAATTATCATACCATTGTATTCAATGGGGAAAGCTATATTTAAAATCTAAGGGGGAGGACAGAAGACACAATGAAAAAGTTAAAAATCGGTCTGATTTTAGCGTTTTCAATGTTGTTGACTCTGGGGCTCGTGGCGTGCGGCGGCGATAAACCGTCGATCACGGGCATCAGTTTCACCAACGGAGACTCTGTTAGCCTGGTCGAGGAAAAGGACGCGACCAAGGCTCAAACAGCATTCAACACGGCAGTTGCGTCGCTCGATCTGAGTATTACGGTCGACGGCGAGGGCGCTGCGCCCGCAGCAGTCAAGGGCGACAGCTTCGCATGGACGACCAGCGCGATCGATTGGGATGTCGCGGGTACGTATACGGCAACGGGAACGCCCGTGATCACGGATGAAACGGGCTATCAGAATCCCGAAAACATTTCGGTTACCGTCACGGTCGTAGTCGATCATAACTTCGGCGAGTGGGTGAACGGTGTTTCGACCTGTACGGGCTGCGGTGCTACCCAGACGCGCAAAGATTATTCCAATGCTCCCATCGTCGTCAATTTCGGCGCATGGAATGCAGGGTATACGGCGGACAGCAAGAGCGATCCTGACGGCTTTATTCAGCCCTTCGGTACGGTTCCTACGCCCGACGGAAACGTCGTGGCTCCCACCTACACCGTCGGTACGTTGACCCGTGGCATGTCGATCGTTGTCGAAGGCGTCGGCACCAACTCGAATAATACCGCAAACGTGTATTATTTCCCCATTTTGGGTATTGCGGTGCGCGATCTTTCCGATACTGAAGCTCTCTTCCCCGGGAATGTTCATGGAAATATCGATACGACGAAAACGGCTGCCGGCGGCGGTGCGGGCGTGCTTATCCGTAACGACGACTGGGTCGTCCTCGGAGGTATCAACGGTACGCTGAACGCCTTCGGAGGTACGGACGCGAACAGCAATGTCGCTGAAGTTCCTGCTGTTGCCGACATGCAGTATTGGTTCCCTTATACGACGCGCAGCAGCTCGGTTGCCAATGACTATTTCTCTGCTTCTTGGACGGGTGATACAAAGTTTACCTATACCTGGTCGTTCAGCGATGAAGGCGTGGTTTCCGTTATCTGCACGAACCACAGCAACGGCGCTGTGCTCACCAGCTATATCCGTATTCCCGATGGCGTCACTTCGGTGGATACGGTCATGCACGGTGAATTGTTCAACAACAAGATCAGTTCGCTCATCATTACCGAGCAGGATCTGCTCTCCGATGTAAAGGCAAGCATGAACAGCGGCGCCAAGCTTGACTATATTGAAGGCGAGTTCCTTAACTTCTCGGATCTCAATATCCAGACGAGCTTCGAAAGCGATCCCGATTCGTTCAGCCCTGCATCCGGTTTCACGCTTCAGGTTTACACCGGCAGCAAGACGACGGAAGAGGAAATGCAGGCAGACAGTGAGAACTGGATGACCGTCAATGACGATACGCCTCTGCTTTCTTCGTACGTTGACTTCCGTGTCCGCGTTCTTGTCGGCAGCTCCGTCCGTTATTCTTACTTCAAGGCGGGCGATAGTAACTTTATCCATAAGATTACGACGAACTCGGTCAGAGAGGCATACGGGCATGACGTCACGATAGGCAACGTTGTATACAAGAATGCAATGGCGCTCGATGACATCGGTTATGCGGCCGGACTTCTGGACGAGAAGGTCAATGTGGTTATCGCTCCCTCCGGAGTTGCGAATCGTGTTCCTGCGGGTGCTCCTGCCGGATATGCGCATTACATTTCTATGCGCATCTGGGCGGAAGAGACCGTATGGACGGCGGATTCTACGCCGGCCTTCACGGTTCCCACCGGGCTTGCGGGAAATGTGCTCGTTACGATCGGATATACTTCCCGTACCGAGACGACAGAGGAAGGCGACAAGAAGGTCGAGACCAACTACAGAACGTATTACGCGGATGTCGTGATCCTGCTCAACGACGCGGCTGTCGAAGACGGCGTTACGATCAACGGCATGCAGGCGACGCCTGTCCATTTCGATCTTTCCGGCATGCAGCTGCCTGATGTTGAAGTTCAGATCGGCGGCGACTATGCAGAAGGCTTTGTGCCCCTTACGGGCGGTGACCTCACGTTTACCTATAAATTCGACGTCGCCAACGGAACGTCGATGGATAATGTGAAAGAGGCCGTCTCCATCGGTATCGGTAACAGACCTACGGCGCTTTCTCACAGAGATTTTGATTGGAACGAAGGTGCTTTCGAGCACGGAAGAGGTATCCTTGTAGGCGAAAGTCGTATCCCTGCAAGCGGAACGCTCAGCGTTGACGGAACGTCTGTAACGCTCACCGTCACCTATGAGATCCCGATGCTTACCACCCTGCCCGAAAACCATGCCGGTTTCTTTGCGGTACTGTTTGATTACAACGGCATTACCACAACGGACAGAGTTTACTACGGCGCAGGTTCCGGATCGGATGCTACGGCAGGTTACGTATGCGTAGACGGCATGCTGATCAGAAGCGAAGGCACGAATCTGTATATTGCAGCGTTTGAGCCGGTCGCGAATGTGAAGGACGGAAATGTACCGTTCGACATGTCGATCAACGTGAATGCAGGTGCGGCAACCGAGAACGGTCTGAGAATCGGCAACCTCGATCTTTCCTACAACATCAGTGACGGTGCGGCATCTGCGGCGGCAACGACCAACAGACTCACCTCTATGTACACGCCTACCATCCGTACGATCGGCACGGCGAACATGGGACTCGACACGGATATCGGTTATATCTATATCGCAACCATCGATCTTACGCAGATCGGTTATACCGATGCGGCTAAGAATGTATGCTATGCTCAGGTCGGCGATATGTTCCTGTGTATTGCAAACGGAAAGGTCACCGATGATACGACGACTGTTTCTGCGGCCATCAAAGACGTTGCCGCTGTAACGGTTGAAGAGGGTACATGTATTATCGGCGCGGTCACGGGCGTTCCTTATAAGGACGGCGACAATGTTGTCTTCTATGCAAATGTTGAATGGAACGAAAATCCCACGCATGCATGGGGCGAAGAAAAGAAGAACGAGAGCGGCGAGGGCACGGGTGTGTTTGTATGCACGGAGTGCGGCGTAACGTACGTTCTCAACGGGGCAAATTATAATACCGGCGCTCTTGTTGGCGAGAATGAGAGCCTGACGGGGCTTACCATCACGGCAAAGACCTCCGGCGCAACGAGCGACTGGGGTGCGCAGATCATCAGGACTGCCGAGGGCAACGTGATCATCACGCTTCCCAACCTCGATCCTTGGAACCTTGTCCAGGATAACATGACGGATGCCGAGAAGGCGCTTGCTGCAAAACTTGCCGGTGCGAACAGCTTCCCCGGTGCAGGAGATCTCTTCAACGGCGGTACATGGGATGCTTTCCTGAACAAAGAGGCGTTCACGACGGTTACGATCAGCCCCGAAACAGGCGTCAGCTACTATCTCAACGGTATCCTTGTGATCCGTTATGCTCCGACGAAGGTGATCGGCACCGGAACGATCAAAGATTTTGCCGATCTTGTGCTCAGCCTTGCGGGTCGTGGCGGTATCGTAGTGGCTCCTGCAGGCGTCCAGGCGGGCGATGTTGTGGTCTATGATCGTGCTCTCTCGCAGGATGAGATCTTTGCGATGGTCGATAATAACCAGAGGGAGGATTACTATCCTACGTCTCACGTTCATAACTTCCACGCCGGCGACAAGACGGCTGAGGATTATGACCGCTGTGCATGCGGTACGCTGAATCCCGATCATACGGCAGACAGCGATCGTCATGTTGCAGGAACGGATAACCCCGATACCGAAAATGTGAACGAAGGCGAGATCTGCAAAATCTGCGGCGCTTCGATGAAGAAGGCTGAATAAAAAGCAGATCGCATGAACTGACAAAAGCAATTTCACCGCAAGGTGAACGAACAAAAAGGGAGCCCGCGTCTGCGGGTTCTCTTTTTGCGTATCATGGCTTCGGAGCGCACAGACTGTTCGTATCATGGCTTCGGAGCTTGCGGGCTGTTTGTATCATGGTTTCGGAGCGCACGGGCTGTTTGTATCATGGCTTCGGAGCTTGCGGGCTGTTTGTATCATGGCTTCGGAGCGCGCAGACTGTTCGTATCATGGTTTCGGAGCGTGCAGACTGTTCGTATCATGGTTTCGGAGTGTACGGGCTGTCCTTATTGTAACAAGCGCTCTTTTTTCACTTCGCCGTATAGCGCTTGTTTCCCGATTCTGAAGTGTGTTGGCTGTCCGTGTCGCGGAAAGGGGAGGCGATAACCGCCCGATCTGCGGGTTCGGGGCGGGATGCGCCGCGGGCGTGCGGGAAGGAGACGGGAGCCGTCCGTCCTTGCCATGCCGTGCAGCGCGCTGCGCGAGAAATTCACAGGAAAAAACTTGAAATTCAAGGCAAAAATCGATTGACACCTACGCCCCGTTGTGCTAAACTATGCTTACGCACCTGACGGGGTGTAATTTTTTTGTATGGAGTTTTCACGATGGCTACCAAATCCACGAGAATGAAAATAACGTTCGAGTGCACGGAGTGCAAAAACCGCAATTACGACAGCTTCAAGAATAAGCGCAACGATCCCGATCGTCTCGAGCTGAAAAAATACTGCCCCACCTGCAAGAAGCACACGGTGCACAAAGAGTCCAAGTAAGCTCAAACCATAGGGGAAACGGCTATGTCGAAAAAGAACAGAGAGCTCGAGAAAGAGCAGGCGGCGGCGGAGCTCGCAAAAAAGAGCAATACGCAGCCCCAGGACGCAAAAAAACAGCCCGAAAAGCGCAAGAAAGTCGATAAGAACAAGAAGCCCAACATCTTTGTGCGCATGGGGCGCAAGATCAAGGAGACCTTCTCCGAGCTCAAGCGCGTCACATGGCCTTCGTTCGGCAAGGCGCTCAAGGCGACGGGCGTCGTGCTTGTCGTCGTGCTCGTGTTCACGGTCGTCTTTACCGGCATCAACTACGGTCTTTCCGAATTGCTCGATCTCATGACGAGTGTCGGTTCGTAAAGGGAGGGGCTATGGCTAAGGTCGATAACGAGCCCAAGTGGTACATCCTTCACACCTATTCCGGTTATGAAGCGATCGTGAAGGAAGACCTCCTGCGCCTCATCGAAAACAACAATCTGCAGGACAGCATCGTAGACGTCAAGATCCCCACCGAGCAGACCATCGAAGAGAAGGCGAACGGCAAAAAGAAGGTCGTCGAGCGCAAGCTCCTGCCGTGCTACGTCTTTATCAAAATGGTGTATTCCAACCAGCTCTGGTATCTCGTGACCAACACGCGCGGCGTCACGGGTTTCTGCGGCCCTCAGGGCAGACCCATCCCCATGAAGGAGGATGAGATCCGCAAGATGCGCCTCGAAGAGTACGTCGTGGACGCAGACTTCAAAGCGGGAGACCGCGTTTCCATCGATAACGGGCCTTTGGAGGGCTTTGTGGGTACCATCCGCGAGGTCAACGACGAGACGCAGCGCGCAAAAGTCAGCATCGTCATGTTCGGGCGTCAGCAGGACGTCGAGGTCGAATACGTTCAGATGCAGAAGATCTCTCCCGACGCGGTGGAAGTTCCCCGCGAGGAAGAGGAATAAATCAGATTCCGAGGGCGCGCGAGCGCCGGAAGATATAACGTGGGAGAGGCGGTAAATCCACTACATGCCGCCTTGCAAGTACCACTACGGAGGAAGTAACTATGGCAAAGAAGATCACCGCAGTCGTCAAACTGCAGCTTCCCGCCGGTAAGGCTACGCCCGGTCCCCCCGTCGGTTCGACGCTGGGTCCTCACGGGATCAACATCCCCGGCTTTACCAAGGAGTTCAACGCCAAAACGGCAGGTCAGGAAGGGCTCATCATTCCCGTCGTGATGACGATCTATCAGGATCGTTCGTTCACGTTCGTTCTGAAAACGCCCCCCGCGCCCGTCCTTATCAAGAAGGCGCTCGGACTCGAGACCGCATCCGCTACGCCCAACAAGGTCAAGGTCGGCAAGCTCACCAAGGCGCAGGTAGAGGAGATCGCAAAGATGAAACTTCCCGATCTCAACTGCACCAGCCTCGAGAGCGCAATGAGCATGATCAAGGGAACGGCGCGCAGCATGGGCGTCACCGTCGAGGAGTGAGTGGGAGAGATCTGATCTCGTTCGGACCACAGGAGGTTATTGATGAAATACGGGAAAAAATACGCTGAAAGCATCAAGTCTTACGACAAACAGCGCGCATACGAAGCATCCGAGGCGGTAGGGATCGTCCTCGAGAACGCGAAGGCAAAGTTCGATGAGACGGTGGAACTTCACGTCCGCCTCGGCATCGATCCCCGCCAGGCAGACCAGCAGGTCCGCGGCGTTCTCGTCCTTCCCAACGGCACGGGCAAGACGAAGAAAGTCCTCGTCATCGCAAAGGGCGAGCGCGCAGACGCGGCGGCAGCCGCAGGCGCGGACTTCGTCGGCGCAGAGGAGATGATCCAGAAGATCCAGACGGAGAACTGGTTTGGGTTCGACGTCATGGTCACCACGCCCGATATGATGGGCGTCGTCGGCCGTATCGGTCGTCTGCTCGGTCCTAAGGGACTCATGCCCAACCCCAAGTCGGGTACGGTCACGATGGACGTTGCCAAAGCCGTGCAGGAAGTCAAGGCAGGTAAAGTTGAGTATCGTCTCGATAAAACGGCGATCATCCACTGCCCCATCGGCAAGAAGAGCTTCGGCACCGAGAAGATCCTCGAGAACTTCAACGCGCTGATGGACGCGATCGTCCGCGCAAAGCCCGCCGCAGCAAAGGGTCAGTACGTCAAGAGCGTCACGCTCACAAGCACGATGGGCCCCGGCGTCAAGGTTGCTTACAACAAGGGCTAAAGAGAAGCATAAAATCGCTTGACGATTGGCGCTTCGTGTGCTACAATATAAATATACCGCAGACAACGGGTGCTTCGGCTCAATATCCCGTCGAGGTAGGATAAAGCAAATACTTTGTAATTGCCAACTTCCGTGCCTGTCTGCGGTGCGGAAGTTTTTTAATGCGGCTCCGAGAGGAGTTTACGGAGGTAACTATGTCGGCAAATTTTGAAGCGAAGAAGGCAGTCGTCGAGGAGATCAAAGAAAAGATCTCCGCAAGCAAGTCCGTTGTCCTCGCCAAGTATGACCGTCTCACCGTTGCGGAAGTCACCGCACTGCGCGGCAAGTTCCGCGATGCGAACTGCGAATACAAGGTGTACAAGAACACCCTTGTCCGCAAGGCATTCGATGAGCTGGGCGTCACGGCATTCGACAACGACCTGAACGGCGCAACTGCTTTCGTGTTCTGCCCCGATGAGACGAGCGGCTGCTCCATCATCGCCAAGGCAGTTAAGGAGAACCCCGCGCTCGAGGAGAAGATCGTTCCCAAGAGCGCATACGTCGCAGGCGCCTATGTGGACGCCGAGGGCGTGAAGAAGCTCGCAGCGATCCCTTCGAGAGAGGTATTGCTTGCAAAGATGGTCGGCTGCCTGCAGGCGCCCATCGCAAATCTCGCGTATGTCATGAACGCCATCGCGGGTCAGAAATCTTAAAAAAGAAATTAAGGAGAATTGATCATGGATATCCAGAAGTTTATCGAAGAAGTCAAGTCGATGACCGTTGTCGAGCTCAACGAGTTCGTCAAGGCGCTTGAAGAGGAGTTCGGCGTTTCCGCTGCGGCTCCCGTTGCAGTTGCAGGCGGCGCGGCAGCCGAGGCTGCTCCCGCAGAAGAGGAGAAGACGGAGTTCAACATCGTCCTCAAGGATTTCGGCGCGAACAAGATCGGCGTCATCAAGGTCGTCCGCGAGTTCACGGGTCTTGGCCTTGCAGAGGCGAAGAAGGCGGTCGAGTCCCTCGGCGTGCTCAAGGAAGCTGTGCCGAAGGCAGACGCAGAGGCTGCAGTCGCAAAGCTCAAGGAAGCAGGCGCTACGGCTGTTCTCGAGTAAACCGAATTTATTTTCCGCATGTAAAACGTGCGGGATCCGCAGAACCGTCGCCGCAGGGCGGCGGTTTTGCTTTTTCGCGGCGCCGCGTCCGCAAAACGCCCGAAAACCCCGTATAACACAGAATTTTCATCACGAAGATGCGGAAAGCGCTTGACGGAATGGGAAAATCAAAGTAAAATAGAAAGGAATCATTCGGAGGTTCGTTATTCGTGAAAAAGAAATCTTTGTTCCGTGCAATATCCGTCGGCGTGGCGGCGGCGCTCTCCGCAGGCGCGCTCATGATGTTCGCGGGCTGTTCGTCCAACAATCCCGAGATCAGGATCACCTACAGTTTCAACGGGAAGGATTACGAGGTGGATTACCGCCTTTCGCGCAGCGACGCGCCCAACACCGTCCAGCATTTCATCGAGCTTGCAGACGCGGGCTTCTATGACGGGCTCATCGTGCACGACTATCAGAATTCCAGCATGTATTCGGGCGGCTACCGTCTCGTTGACGGCGAGCTCGAGGAGGTCAACTATCTCGAGACCGTCCGTGCGCTCGAGGCGGAGCAGGACATCACATTCACGCAGTCCGTCTGGGCGGACGCCGCCTGCACCGAGGGGCTGTATTCCGTGTACGGCGAGTTTACCTCGAACGGCGTGGAGCAGCAGTACGGCAAGGAGCTCTCCGCGACGCGGGGCGCGCTCGTCATGTACTATACCGACAAGGGCAACTTCAACGGCGACGTATACGTCAAGCGCGCGGACGGCGGCGCTGACAACGACGGGCAGGAGGTCCAGAGCGTCGGCTACGAGTACAACAGCGCGACATCGCTCTTCTATACCTTCACGGGCGATAACGATATGAACGCCTCGAACTACTGCGTATTCGGTATGGCGATCAACTACGAGGAGCAGATGGAGAACGGGCTCCTTGCGGCGATCACGGAGTACGAGAAAACGCTCAGCGACGACGCGACGTTCACCGAGACGCAGTCCAACGTCCGCCTCAACCAGTACGACTATTTCGAGGAAGTCAGCAAGGGCGACCTTACGGCGGACTTCGAAACGCCGATGACGATGCCCATTATCATCAAATCGGTCGTCGTGACGAAGTACTAAAATATTTCACAGATTTCCCGCGAACTGACGCGGGAAATTTCCGTGATTTTAAAAGAAAACCCGCGGACGCGCCTACGGCTGGCCGCGGGTTTTCTTTCGGCGGCGAATTGGCAACAGTTAGCCTCGCCGCCTTCAATCTTTCCGCAAAAGCGCAAGTATGCGCAAATGTGGGGCGCGGGCGCAGGGAAACCCTGCTTGCGCGAGTGTTTTTTTGCCTCCCTCTAATGGAAGGTGTCTGCGCGGCGGTGCCGCGCAGACGAAAGGAGTAAAAATAAGCGCGTTCACAGATTTCCCGCGAACTGACGTCGTCGCGGCGGAGCGCAATTTGCGAGTATTTGGCGGCATCAAATACTGCGCCTGAAACGCTCGCCGCTCCTCTTCGCAAAAAATCTTTCTTTGCAATCTTTTTTGCGAGAGCTGTAGTCTTTCAAAATAAAATATTTGCCGCGCTCGATAGAGAAACCAAACAGCCGCTGTCGTATGACGGCGGCTTTGTGTTTTTTTGCCTCCCTTCCGAAGGGAGGCTTTCTTTACGGTTCCTCGGCGGCGATGTTTGCGATCTTGCCCCCTTCGACCGTCACGCGGAAGCGCCGCACGTCGAACACGCGCGGCTTACGGGCGTAAACGAGCCCTACAACGTCCGTCTTCTCCGTGAGGACTGCTCTTCGGAAATCCCCCAAAAATTGCCTCAGAAGTCCTTTTTTGGGCGCGAGAGAGGGGGAGAGCCATGGCTCGGGATCGCTGCCCGTAAGAAGGCTCTCGAAAAACGCGAGCGCGAAGGCCGCCTCGGCGGGTTCGCGCGCCGAAAGCACGGCGCAGTCGCCCGCCGCGCCGTTCTCCCAGGTGCGGCGCACGATGTGCCCGAGGCTGTCGTGCAGGGGGATTTCCGCCGTCACGCGCGCGCCGCGTTCCGTCACCCTGCCTTCGGAGAGCGCGCGCACCTCGCCGTCGTCGCCGATGAGCGCGAAAGCCGTCCTGCTTTCGAGCAGAAAGAGCTCGCCCGCGCGGGACGGGACGCACTCTTCAAAGGAGAAGGGCAGACCGATCTGGAAAAAACCGCGCGCGCTCTCGAGGTTGAGCACCACCCGCCCCTGTACGCACAGCGTGAGCAGGGCGCCGCCGAGGCGCTTTTGCCACAGTACGCGCAGGCAGGGATCGGCGCGGACGAATCCCTGCACATGCACGCAGACCGCGCCGCCGAAGAAGTAGAGCTCCACGCCCTCGGGCGGGGAAAAGAGGAAGTCCTCGTCGAGGCAGAACCGCACGGGTGCGTAGCCCGCGGCTTTCAGCTCGCAGAACACGCCGTCCGCTGGGTCGAGCTCGACGGAGCGCTCGAAGGCGTCCACCGCGCCCAGATACATGCCGTTCACAAAGAATACGCAGGTCGTATCTGCGCAAAAAAATACTCGCATCGGTATTATTCAATGTATATTCGGGCAAAATTATGTCAATCATTGCGATGAGGTGACCGATATGAACAAGATCAACGGCTATACGGAAGAAGAGGCAACGGGGCTCATCGAGTATATCTACACGGGCAGGAACGCAGGTAAAACGCTCTCCTATCTTTTCGAGACATACGGCCGCGCGCACAACCGGGCAAAGGGGAGCGTGCGCAACTATTACTACGCGTTTCTGAAAAAGCGCGAAGACGCGCGCGTACAGCGCATCCTCGCAGGGAAAGATCTTAAGGCGGGCGAGATCAGACCGTTCACCGAGGAGGAGACGGACGAGATGCTCAAAAAGGTGCTCGCCGAAAAGAGCAAGGGCATGTCCGTGCGCAGGGCGATCAGAAACCTTTCGGAAGGGGACGAAAAGCTCATGCTGCGCATGCAGAACAAGTACCGCAACCTCGTCAAAAAACAGCCCGAGCGCGTGCGCCGCATCGCGCGGGAGGCGGGACTGCCCGAGGAAAAGACCTTCCTCCAGCGCCGCCTCGAACGCGAGATCGACGCCCTCTACGAGCGCATCGCCGGAGAGCTGAAAGAGGAGAACGCGCGCCTGCGCGCCGAACTGGAAAAATTGCGCAGCGGCGGGAACGGGGGCGGCTCGGAATAATCGGCGCATAATGTCACAAACTGTTCTCAGGCGGCGGAAACCGCCACGGAGGATAGCATGGAAAAAATGTTTTGTCTCGGGCTTGCGCTCGGCATGGTGGGCGGCGCGCTCATCGTCGCAAACAGCTATAAGGCGCGGTCGCTCGTCAAAAAGAGCCAGGCGGAATTGCTGCAAAAGGTCGACGAGATGATGGACGAGCGCCTGAAAGCCCAGTCTCCCGCAGAGGGCGGCGAGAAGTCCGAAAAGAAGGGCAAGTGACCGTCCGTGTCGATTCCCGCACCCCCGGTGCGGGAATTTTCATGCTCCGTGCGGCGTGGAAATTTTACCCGCCTTTTCGCAGGGAAAAGTATTTACTTATGCGGGAAAACATGGTATAATCGGAGTATGTTTGAGCAGATCGCCGCCTTCGACGTGGGCGACAAGAGAATCGGCGTCGCGTTCAGCGATCCCTTCGGCGACTATGCCGTGCCCTCCGATACCTATTTCCGCACGGGCGATTTCCGGCGCGACGTACGCTCGCTCTGCGCCATCGCCGAGGCGCGCGGCGTGCGCACCGTCGTGGTCGGGCTTCCGCTCAACGAGGACGGCACGGAGAGCGTCCAGAGCGAAAAGACGCGCCGCTTTGCCGCCGCGCTGGGTGAGGCGGGGCTGAACGTGATTTTGGAGGACGAGCGCTACACCACGCGCGCCGCCCGCAGCGACCTTCTGGAGATGGGCGTCTCCGCAAAAAAGGATAAGCGCAAAAAGCAGGTGGATTCCATCGCCGCGGCGTATATCCTGGAGAGCTATCTCGCCAAAAATAAAAAATAAGGAGAACAGACATGAAAGAGGAACGCAACGATTACAACGAGGAAGAGAACATCGTCGAACTCGTCGACGACGACGGCAACACCTTCCGTTTCGAGCATCTCATGACCTTCGAATATAAGGGCGGCTGGTACTGCGCGCTCACCGAGATCAAGGACGCCGAGGAGGCGGACGAGGGCGAGGATGAGGGCGAAGAGGTCGCCATCTACCGCATCGAAGGCGACGAGGACGACGAGCGCCTCGTGCAGATCGAGGACGACGACGAGCTCGACGAGGTGTTTGCAGAGTTCTGCGCCCAGTACGAGGACTTCGAGGACGCCGACGAGGCTGCCGAACTGGACGGCGCCGACGGAGAGGACGCCTGAACGCCCGCATTTTTCCTTCAAATATTTTCACGGGAAGGCTTGACAGCCTTCCTTTTTTATGCTATACTCTTATCAAGAATAAGTCTTATTAAGGAGGACGCGATGGGCGCGGTGAGAAATACGCGGCAGAAGCAGATGGTCTACGAAGCGCTCACGCGCCTCGATCATCCCACGGCAACGCAGGTCTATGAGTGCGTGCACGCCGAACACCCCACCGTTTCGCGGGGAACGGTGTTCCGCGTTCTCGGCGGGTTTGCCGAGGGCGGGCAGGTGCGCCGCGTCACGATCTTCGGCAGCGATACGCGCTACGATCACACGCTCGCGCCGCATGCGCACGGCAGGTGCCGCGTCTGCGGCAGGGTATGCGACGTATTCCTGCCCGATTTCGACGCCATCGCGGCGGGCGCGGAGAGCGACGGGTTCTGCGTGGAGAGCTGCGAGGTGGAGTTCGGCGGCGTCTGCGCCGCATGTAAAAGGGAACAGATGCGTGAAAACGCAAAAGAAGAATAAAAAAGGAGAAAACATCATGAAAGAACTCAAGGGAACCAAGACGTTGGAAAATCTGATGGCGGCATTTGCGGGGGAAAGCATGGCGACGAACAAGTACGCCTATTTTGCGTCGAAGGCGAAGAAGGACGGCTATAATCAGATCGCCGCCATCTTCGAGGAGACTTCCGGCAACGAGCGCGAACACGCAAAAATGTGGTACAAGCTGATCGCGGACGGCATCGGCACGACGCAGGAGAACCTCAAAGCCGCGGCGGCGGGCGAGAACGACGAATGGACGGATATGTATCCCACGTTCGCAAAGGTCGCGCGCGAAGAGGGCTTCGAGGCGATCGCCGTCATGTTCGAGAAGGTCGCGTCCGTCGAGAAGGAGCACGAGGCGCGCTATCTCAGGCTCCTCAAGAATGTGGAAGAGGGCAGGGTGTTCGTCAAGGACGGCGAAGTGTACTGGCAGTGCCTCAACTGCGGCGCGATCGTCAAGGCGAGCGAGGCGCCCGAGGTATGCCCCGTCTGCGCGCACCCGCAGTCGTACTTCCAGGTCAAGCCCGAAAATTATTAAAAATTTTTGGAAATTGCTTGCAATTTCCGCGTGATTATGCTACTATGGTAGTAAGATAACGCTGAGAAGCGGAATAGTATCCCGTTGCTCCTGCTTTCAGAGAGCCGCCGTTCGGTGAGAGGCGGCAGAGGAGAATGGGTGAACTCGCCGCCGAGCGGCCCTCCCGAATGCGAGTAAGGGGGGACGGAATCCCACCGTTACGGGGGAAGGGCATGTTAGTGCCCGCTGAGCGGCGGGATTTTCCCGCAAAAAGAGTGGTACCGCGCGATCGACCGCGTCTCTTTTCCGAGAGACGCGTTTTTTTTGTTTCAAAAAAAGAGAGGTGACGTTATGGATGTGAAAAAGTATTGCAGTCAGTTTATCCTTCCCCCCGAGCGTTGCATGGACTGGGCGGAGAAGAGCATGATCGGACGGGCGCCCGTATGGTGCAGCGTCGATTTGCGCGACGGCAACCAGGCGCTCATCGAGCCGATGGGGCTCGAGACGAAACTGGAATTTTTCAACCTCCTCGTGGAGATCGGCTTCAAGGAGATCGAGGTGGGGTTCCCCGCCGCGAGCGAAACGGAGTACGATTTTCTGCGCGCGCTCATCGACCGCGGCCTCATTCCCGACGACGTGACCATTCAGGTGCTCACGCAGGCGCGCGAGCACATCATCAAAAAGACGTTCGAGGCCATCCGCGGCGCGAAGAACGTCATCGTGCACGTCTATAATTCCACGTCCGTCGCCCAGCGCGAGCAGGTGTTCCGCAAGAACCGGGAAGAGATCAAAAAAATCGCCGTAGACGGCGCGACACTTCTCAAAAAACTCACCGACGAGGCGGGTGCGGATTACCGCTTCGAGTACTCTCCCGAGAGCTTCACGGGTACGGAGCCCGATTACGCGCTCGAGGTGTGCAACGCGGTGCTCGACGTATGGCAGCCCACGGCGGAACGCAAGGCGATCATCAATCTGCCCGCCACGGTGGAAAACGCCATGCCGCACGTCTATGCGCAGCAGATCGAGTACATGCACAAACACCTCAAGTACCGCGGGAACGTCGTCCTCTCGCTGCATCCGCACAACGACCGCGGCACGGGCGTTGCGACGGCGGAATTCGGCATCCTGGCGGGCGCGGACCGCGTGGAGGGCACGCTCTTCGGCAACGGCGAGCGCACGGGCAACTGCGACGTCGTCACCCTTGCCATGAACATGTATTCGCAGGGCGTCGATCCGGGGCTGGATTTCTCCAATATGCCGTACGTTGCCGCGCTGTACGAGACGTACACGGGCATGAAGATCTCGCCCCGTCAGCCCTATGCGGGCGAACTGGTGTTCGCGGCGTTCTCTGGATCCCATCAGGACGCCATCGCAAAGGGCATGAAGTTCCGCGAGGAGACGGGGCGTGCCGTGTGGGACGTTCCCTATCTTCCTATCGATCCCAAAGATGTGGGCAGGGAATACGATTCCGACGTCATCCGCATCAATTCGCAGTCCGGAAAGGGCGGCGTGGGGTACGTTCTCGAACACGCCTACGGCATCAAGCTGCCTGCCCGCATGAAAGAGGCGATGAGCTACGCCGTCAAACACGTCTCCGACGTCGAGCACCGCGAACTCAAAGCGCCCGAGATCTTCGAGGTGTTCGGCAGGCAGTTCCTCACGCCCCGCGCCTATTTCGACCTCGGCGAGGTGCATTACCGCCAGGAAAACGGCATCACGGCGGTCGTGGAGATCAGAGAGGGCGAGCACGTCACCGTCGTCGAGGCGACGGGCAACGGGCGGCTGGACGCCGTCTCCAACGCGCTCAAAAAGCACTTCCGCGTGCAGTACAATCTCACGGGATACGAACAGCACGCGCTCTCCTCGGGCTCCTTCGCACAGGCGATCAGCTACCTCGGCGTCGAGAGCCGCGAACGCATCTTCTGGGGGGCGGGGGAAAATTCGGATATCACGCGCGCCGCGGTGCAGGCGCTCGTCTCGGCGCTGAACAACCTCCTGGGCGCGCATGAATAAGATCAATTACGACGCGGCGATGCTCCGCGTGCTCGGGGAGGCGCGGCAAAAGCGGGTGCTCTTGCAGGCGTGCTGCGCGCCGTGCGCCTCGCACTGTCTTTCGGAACTCGCCGGGCGGGCGGAAGTCACCGTGTATTTCTACAATCCCAATCTTTCCGACGCGGCTGAGTACGAAAAACGCAGGGCGGAGCTCCTGCGGCTCATCGGCGAAACGGGCTGGGCGGACGCCCTCGGCTGCGCGTACGCGCCCGAGGACTTCGCGGCGGTCGCCGCGGGGTATGAGGATGCCCCCGAAGGCGGCGCGCGCTGCGCCCGCTGTTTCCGGCTCCGTCTCGAACATACCGCGCAGGCGGCGAAGGAAAACGGATACGATATGTTCGGCACCACGCTCACGCTCTCGCCCCTGAAAAACGCGGAGCTCATCAACCGCATCGGGTACGAGGCGGGGGAGAAGTACGGCGTGGAGTATCTTCCGTCCGATTTCAAAAAACGGGGCGGCTATCTTCATTCCGTCGCGCTCTCCAGGGAGTTCGGGCTGTACCGCCAGAATTATTGCGGCTGCGTGTACTCCATGCGGCGCGCCGATCAACGGGAATAACGGCGCGCACCGCAGACATGGCTGCCGCGTCGCGGCTCACGTCATGAAAAAGCCGCCTCCGATGGGAGGCGGCTCGTGCGTTTTACAGGTGTTTTCCCGTCAGAAGATGGCGGTCGAACTGTTCGCGCGGGAGGGGCGCGCCGCCGATGTGGTCGTAAAAGAGCATCATGCGGTACACGCTCGTGCTTACGGCGCGTTCGAACAGGTCGTCCGCCGTTTTTGCGGGGGGCATGCCCTCGATCTCGGCAGCGGTCTCGAACTCTTCCCCGCGCAGTACCGTTTCCCGCGGTTTTCTTGCGGGGTACAGGCAGGAGAGGGAGCGGATGCGGAAAAGTTTATCGAAGAACGCCCACCGCCTCTGCGCCGTGTAGCAGTGCTTGCCGTGGAACACGCGCAGGAACTGCTGGAAGCCGATGAGCGCGCTCTTCATCGTCCCGTGCGGGATCTTCTTGCCCAGCTCTCCCGAAACGTATTTCCAGAGCGGTTTCACGTCGTCCTCCAGCTTCGTCACATCGGGGAAGGGGTAGTTTTCCAGCTCCCTGCCGTTGATCTTGCGCGAAAAGTATACGTCCCAGTCGTTTTCGATGCGCTGGTGTTCGCGCGGGCGCAGCTTATTCAGTTCCATATAGCGGTATACGAACGGATGGAAGGCGACGTCCGCGCAGTAGTGCGTCACATAGCCCAGGCAGTAGGCGAGCGGGATATCCCGTTCCGCGGCGTCCAGCCCTTCGAGGAATTGTTCGAACAGGCAGAAGAGTTCGTATACGTGCGAACGGTGCAGAAATTTTCCGAAGTTCTGCCCCTCCTTGGACGCGGTCGCAAAAAAGAAGGGATCGGGACCCTGCGCGCCCAGAAAGTAGATGTCGGGCGCGCTCCTGATAACGTTCTGTATCTGATCGGGCAGGCGTTTCTGCGCCTCGGTAGCCACAAGTTCGTGCGTGATGGTAGATGGCATAGCTCTCTCTTTAGTATATGCTGTTGCGTGGTTTTATGCCTGCGTATCGTAGTGCCGCTCTCCGAAGATCGCCGTGCCAAGACGTATCATGTTGGTACCATGTCTCAAACAGAGCTTCCAGTCGCCGCTCATGCCCATGGAGAGCCAGCGGATATTTCCGTCCTGCGCCTTTGCTCTTTCAAAGAGGGCGCGCATCTTTTTTACGAGCGCCGCCTTATCTTCGTCGGTGCCCGCAAGGGGGAGCATCGCCATGAATCCGCGCACGCGCAGCCCGTCCGTCGCGCGGATGCGCTCATACGCCGCCCATGCGTCCTCCAGGGGGTATCCGCTCTTGCTCTCCTCGCAGCCGATGTTGACTTCGATGAGCACGTCCTGCACGATCTCCGCCTTCACGCAGCGCTTTGCTATCTCCCCGGCGAGTTCGTCGCGGTCGAGGGACTGAATGAGGTACGTCTTGCCCACGAGATATTTGATCTTATTTGTCTGCAAATGCCCGATGAAGTGGCGGTTTCCGCCCTGCACGAGGTCGAATTTATCGCGGAATTCCTGCACCTTGTTCTCGCCGATATCGGTGATCCCCGCGGCGATCGCCTCGTTGATCTCTTCGGGCGTGCGCGTCTTGGTCGCCGCGACGAGCGTCACGGGCTCGCCCATGCCGTTGCCCGCCGCAAGCCCGGCGAGCAGGGTTTTTACGTTTTCGGAAATACTCATATTCTCTCGCAGATGAGCCGCGTCATTTCGCGGCAGCCGACTTTTTTCATGCCCTCCGACCAGATGTCCGCCGTGCGGAATCCCTCGTCCAGAACGGCAGCCACGGCGTTTTCCACGGCGCCGCACTCCGTTGTGAGGGCGAAGGAATCGCGCAGCATCATCGCCGCCGAGAGGATGGTCGCAATGGGGTTGGCAACGTCCTGCCCCGCAATGTCGGGTGCGGATCCGTGGATGGGCTCGTACAGCCCGCGGGAAGTATCGCCGAGCGAAGAGGAGGCGAGCATGCCGATGGAGCCCGTCACCTGCGCCGCCTCGTCGGAGAGGATGTCTCCGAACATGTTCGAAGTGAGCAGGATGTCGAACTGCGCGGGATTTTTCACGATCTGCATGGCGGCGTTGTCCACCAGCATATCCGTCACGGTGACTTCGGGGTAGTTCTTTTCCGCATAGGCATGCACCGTCCTGCGCCACAGGCGGGAGCTCTCGAGCACGTTCGCCTTATCGACGGATATGATGCGCTTTGTGCGTTTCATGGCGAGTTCGCATGCGATCCGCGCGATGCGTTCGATCTCCGTCACGGAGTACTGTTCGGTATCCCATGCCGTCGTGCCCGCCTCCGCGTCCTCGCGCACGCCGCGCTCGCCGAAGTAGATGCCGCCGGTGAGTTCTCTCACCACGATGATCTCCACGCCCTTCTCCACGAGCTCCTTTTTGAGCGGAGAGGCGTCCGCAAGCGCCTTCCACAGCTTTGCGGGGCGGATGTTGGAGTATAGCCCGAGCGCCTTCCGGATGGCGAGCAGCCCCGCCTCGGGACGCTTTTCGGCGGGGAGGGCGAGGATGCGCTTGTCGCCCACCGCGCCGCCCACCGCGCCGAGCAGCACGGAGTCGGAGGCGAGGCAGCGCTCCACGGTGTGCGCGGGCAGCGGTTCGCCCGTCTGCTCGAGCGCGCAGATGCCGATGGGCAGCGGCTCGAAGGTAAATTCATGCCCGTATTTCCGGGCGATCGCCTGCATGACGGCGACGGCGCCTTCCGTGATCTCGGGGCCGATTCCGTCTCCTGCCAGAACTGCAATATGTTTTTTCATGGGATGCTCCTGTATGCTCCTGCGCCCTTCGCCGGGGCGCGTTCGTTCAGCCTTCGATGGCTCTCACGGTGTTGTTGTCAAACAGCGCTCTGTATGCCGGAGCGCTGCGTACGGCTTCGTATACTGTAAGGGAGTAATACGAACCCGATCAAAAGCGGAAACTGTGCGCTCATACATTGTTGAACCCTTGCCCGTGCCACACGGCACGCGCTGCGGGCTTCGCCTCGTCTGAGACGCTCATCTTGCCGCTTTTGATTGCTACGCACCTTTGGCGTGAAGATTTTCGTGTCAGATTTTTGTGAAGATGACGCCGCTATACAAGCGTATTGCAAGGAAGATGAGCAAAAAGATGCCGAAAAGATTCCGCCAAAGGCGTGGTTCGTATTTTTCCCTTACAGTATTCGCCGCGGTACATGAACACGGTCTTGCCCGCGATCGCGCAGATCTCGCGCACGGTGGGGCAGAGTTCTGTTTCGCGGACGCACGTCTCATCCATCCGCGCGGTCTCTTCCCCGGACATGGTGCCCTCCGGATAGCGCGCGACGGCGTCTGCGTCATCCGTCAGAAAGAGGGTCAGGTCAAAGCGGTCGCCTGCGGAAGGTGCGGCGATGCGCGCCCGTTTTCCGATGTAAAAGAGAAAAACGGCGCCCGTCTTTCCGCTCGCGAGCAGGTCGCGCTCCTCCTGTTTCCCGGCGCCGCTCCGTGCGGTGCGTTCCCTGTTTGCAAGGAACGCGAACGCCGCGCCTCCTATAAGGAGCGCGCCCGTGGCGGAGGCGATGAGGGCGATCTCCGCCGTCTCGCCGCGAAACTGCCCGGAGAGGATGAAACAGACGATCGCGCCGACCGCCGCCGCGGCGACGATGATGTATTTTATATAAATTTTTTTCATGGCTTTCCGCACAGATATGATTTCCTTTCCATTATACCGCAGGCGCGCATGACTGTCAATCATGCGCGCGGGAATCATACATAATTTGTAAAGAAAAGGACTGTGCGGAGCTTATTTCAGAGATTTCAGAAGTCCGCCCGCGTCGATGATCCTCTGGATAAAGTCGGGGAAGGGCTGTGCCTGAAAGCTCTCGCCCGTCGTCTCGTCGGCGATCACGCCTTTGGCGAGGTCGCAGCGCACCGTATCGCCCGCTTTGATGCGTTTCACCGCCTCGGGACATTCCAGAATGGGCAGCCCGATGTTGATGGCGTTGCGGTAGAAAATGCGTGCGAAGGTATTCGCAATGACGAGCGAAACGCCGCTCGCCTTGATGGCGATGGGGGCGTGCTCGCGCGAGGAGCCGCAGCCGAAGTTATCTTCTGCGACGATGACGTCGCCCTTTTTCACGCGCTTTATAAAGTCGGGATCGATGTCCTCCATGCAGTGCGCGGCGAGTTCTTCCTCCGAAGACGTGTTGAGATACCGCGCGGGGATGATGACGTCGGTATCGACGTCGTTCCCGTATCTGTGTACCGTGCCTTTTACGGTCATTTTGTCACCTCCCCGGCAGTTGCCAGCCTTCCGAGCACCGCGCTCGCCGCCGCCGTATAGGGGGAGGCGAGGTAGATCTCGCTCGTGATGTGTCCCATGCGCCCCACGAAGTTGCGGTTGGTCGTCGAAACGCAGCGCTCGTGGTCGGCAAGAATGCCCATGTGCCCGCCCAGGCAGGGCCCGCAGGTGGGCGTGGAAAGCACCGCGCCGGCACCGATAAAGATGTCCGCAAGTCCTTCGCGGATCGCCTGCAGATAGATCTCTTGCGTGGCGGGAATGACGATGCACCGCACGTTCTTTGCCACCGTCCTGCCGCGCAGTATTTCAGCAGCCTGCCGCAAATCGGAGATGCGCCCGTTCGTGCAGGAGCCGATCACGACCTGATCGATGGGGATGTTCTCCCATGCCGTTTTCGTGTTTTCGGGCAGGTGGGGGAAGGCGACCGTGGGTTTCAGCACGGAGAGGTCGATTTCGATCGTCTTTTCATATTCTGCGTCGTCGTCCGCCTCGTAAACTTTTACGGGGCGTTGGAATCTGCCCTGCATGTAGGCGAGCGTCTTGTCGTCCACGGGGAAGATGCCGTTCTTCGCGCCCGCCTCGATCGCCATGTTGCACACGGTGAACCTGTCGTCCATCGAAAGGGAGGCGACGCCCTCGCCCGTGAATTCCATGCTCTTGTAGAGCGCGCCGTCCACGCCGATCATGCCGATGATGTGCAGGATGAGGTCTTTGCCCGTCACATATTCGGGAAGCGCGCCTCTGAGCACGAAGCGGATGGCGGAAGGAACCTTGAACCAGCACTGTCCCGTCATCATGCCCGCGGCAAGGTCGGTCGAGCCGACGCCCGTCGAGAACGCGCCCAGCGCGCCGTAGGTGCAGGTGTGGCTGTCCGCGCCGATCACGCAATCGCCCGCGCCCACGAGCCCCTGCTCGGGCAGGAGCGCGTGTTCTATTCCCATGCGCCCGACGTCGAAAAAGTTCTCCACGCCTTCGCGCTTGGCAAACTCGCGCGTGCATTTTACCTGGCACGCCGCCTTGATATCTTTGTTGGGCGTGAAGTGATCCATCACGAGCGCAACGCGGTCTTTGTACTTCACATGACCGCCCGCCTTTTCCATCTCTCTGACGGCGACGGGCGCGGTGATGTCGTTTGCGAGCGCCATATCGAGATCCGCCACGATGAGCTGTCCGGCAGTTACCGCGTCGAGCCCCGCATGCGCCGCGAGGATCTTCTGCGTCATCGTCATACCCATATTTTTCTCCTTCGGAAATTGTTTGACAAAAGTATAGCATATATGGTATACTGCCGTCAATCATTTAAAAAATGAATTATTGCATAGGGGTTATCGAAAAACTGCATGAATACGGAGAACCTGCGTACATTTCTTCTGCTTGTAAAACTTAAAAACTTCACGCGGGTGGCGGAGCATCTCTTCGTCGCACAGTCCACCGTTACCAACCGCATCGCGGAGATGGAGCGGGAGACGGGCGTGCGCCTTCTGCGGCGGGAAACGCGCAACGTCGCGCTCACCGAAGAGGGCAAGACCTTTTACGAATACGCGCGCCGCATCGTCGAGATGGAGGACGCCTGCCTTTCCGCCGTCAAGGGCGGCGTGCGCCAGATCCGTCTGGGCGCGACCAACGCCGTTTACGAGGGCGCGCTCAAAGAGCACATCTTAAAGGGGATCGCGGAGGGGCGTGCCTACCGCGTTACGCTCGGGCACACCGCCGAGATCCTGGAGATGCTCTGGGACGGGCTGCTGGACGCGGCGTACGTCTATCAGAGCGTCAAGCGCGTCGGCTACAAGTGCACGCCCTTCTCGGAGGACGAGCTCGCATTTCTCGTGCGGGCGGATAAGAACGGTTTTCCGGGCGGCATCACGCGCGAACAGCTTCCCGAGCTTCCCTGCGCCATGTGCAACTTCTCGCTCGCCGAGATCGGCTCCTATCTGCGCGAGCTCTTCCCCGCGGGGCATGTGTTCCCGTTCGAGGTGGATAACTCCAATAAGGTAAAGGATTATCTTGCCGCGGGGCTCGGCTATGCCTTCCTTCCGCGCGGCATCGTGAAGGATGAACTCGAGAGCGGGCTTTTAACGGAAGTCAGACCGCTCGATTTCGACCGCATGAAGATCCTGAGTTACCGCGTCTGCCGCGCAGACGAAGAGGAACGGTATATCTGATGTTATTTCGAATAATATCGAAATAATAAATACGGGAATTATCTCGATCTGTGTTATATGCAAAAAATCGGGCAAAAATGGTGCAGAAAGCGCCCTTTTTGCCCGATTTTACTGTTTTATCCGTAAATCCTAATATTTCGACATAAATCGAAATAATAAATTCTCTGTGCAACTTCCGTCCCGGGCGGAACGATCGTCTGCTCCGGAAACGCCTGCGGGGCAGCTGTTTTTACAGCGCCCCGCGGGATCATTTTATGCATGATCAAAAGTATTTTCAGTCGTGAACCGCCCGCCGCGGACGTTCCGCGCGGGGTTGTACGATCTCAGAACTTTTTGAAGACTGCGCCGTCGGAGGCGGAGGTCACCAGCGCGCGGTAACGTTTCAAATATCCCTCCACGGGCTTTTCGAGCGGCACAAAGTCCTTGAGGCGCGCGTCGATCTCTTCCTGCGGCACGCGGAGGTTGATCTCACCCTTTTCGATGTCGATATCGATGATATCGCCTTCCCGAACGACGCCGATCACGCCGCCCGCGGCGGCCTCGGGGCAGACGTGCCCGATCGCCGCGCCGCGCGTCGCGCCCGAAAAACGCCCGTCCGTGATGAGCGCGACGGTATCGCCCAGCCCCGCGCCCACGATGGACGAGGTGGGCGAGAGCATCTCGCGCATTCCGGGACCGCCCTTCGGTCCCTCGTAGCGGATGACGACGACGTCGCCCTTGTTGATCTTGTTGGTGGAGATCGCCTCCATTGCCGCCTCTTCCGAATCGAATACGCGCGCGGGACCGGAGTGGCGGTACATTTTGGGATCGACGGCGCTCTTTTTGACGACGGCGCCCTCCTTTGCAAGATTGCCTTTGAGGATGGCGAGCCCGCCGTAGGGGGAATAGGGGGCGTCTACGGGACGGATGATTCCGTTATCCCTTACGCGGGCGTTTTTGGTGAGTTCGTCCTGCGTTACGCCCGCCACCGTCTGCGCGGAGCCGTCGAAAAGATCTGCGTCGATGAGACGGCGGATGACGGCGGAGATGCCGCCCGCGTCCTCGAGTTCCTCGATGTAGTGCTCGCCCGCAGGCGCGAGGCGGCACAGGTTGGGCGTCTTTGCCGAGATCTCGTTCATGGTATCCACCGAGATCTGTTCTTTCGTAAAGCCGAGCTCGCTCGCGAGCGCCAGAAGGTGCAGCACGGAGTTGGAGGAGGCGCCGATCGCCATATCCACCCGCTCGGCGTTTTTGAGCGCCGCGGGAGTGAGGATATCGCGCGGGCGCACGTTTTTTTCGAGCAGTTTCATCACCGCTTCGCCCGTACGCTTCGCAAGCGCGAGGCGCGCCGAGTACACGGCGGGGATGGTGCCGTTCCCGGGGAGCGCCATGCCGAGCGCTTCCAGAAGGCAGTTCATGGAGTTTGCCGTGAACATGCCCGAGCACGACCCGCACGAAGGGCATGCCGCGCATTCGTAGCGGGCGAGTTCCGCCTCGTCGATCTTGCCCGAGGTATAGGCGCCCACCGCCTCGAACATCGAGGAGAGGGAGAGCTTTCTGCCGTCTTTATGCCCCGCGAGCATCGGCCCGCCCGAGACGAACGCGGAGGGGATGTTCACGCGCACCGCGCCCATCAGCATGCCGGGAATGATCTTGTCGCAGTTGCCCACGAACACGCACGCATCGAAGGCGTGCGCCGTTGCCAGGATTTCGGCGCTGTCGGCGATGATCTCGCGGGAGGGGAGGGAATACCGCATGCCTTTGTGTCCCATCGCGATGCCGTCGCACACGCCGATGGAGGGCACGATCACGGGCTTTCCGCCCGCGGCGAGCACGCCTTCTGAAACCGCTCTTGCGATCTCCGTGAGGTGCGTATGCCCGGGGATGATGTCGCTCTGCGCACAGATGACGCCCACAATGGGCTTTTGCATCTCGCTGTCTGTCCAGCCGAGCGCTCGCAGAAGCGAACGCTGCGCCGCCATATTGCTGCCGTGTGAGAATGTATTCATAAAAAAAGCCTCCATATGTTCACGAAATTCTTTTCGAACTGACGAAAAGAATTTCCGTGATTTATAGAAAAACCCAACAGTCGCCGTTGGCTTTGTGTTCGGTTTTTCTCGATAGCGCGCAGATGGCAACAGTATAGCGCGCGCTATCTCACTTTTCCGCAGAAGCCGCGTGAGCGGCAAATTGAGGCGCAAAAGGCATAACGCAGTGACGCCTTTTGCAACCATATTACAGCAGGGAAACCCTGCTTGCGCGAGTAATTTTATAACTTGCCTCCCTCTTTGAGGGTGAGCCATGCGTAATGCGCAGCAGCGCGGTGCGCTGTGCGCGCATGGCGAACTAAGGAATTGCCTTTCTCAGCGGCAATTCCGTGCCCGCGGGCGGCACACTACATTGGTGCCGCCAAGAGGTGCCCCGCAGGGGCGGTGGGAGTAACTCCCTCAGTCTGTGCAGCTTTGCTGCCCAGCCAGCTCCCTCATAGAGGGCGCTAAGGACGTACTGAAAAAGCTATCAATCACAGATACAAGCAAAATCGCATTTTGCGCAGTATGCCACAATTTGCCGCTCACGCGGCTTTCAGGTAGGTGTGAATGCGCCGTCCGCTATTATGAAAGCCCTGATGGGACGGCGCAGAGCGGGAGGTGCGGTTAGCGCACGCCCTTCCCCTCATCCGTCTGTTTCGCAGACACCTTCCCCCGAGGGGGAAGGCAGGGGGCGGGCGCGTATCCGCAACTTCCTGCTCCAATCACGGAATTTTGTCACGCCTTTGCGTGAGAAAATTCGTGAAATTTTTTTATATTTTTTCTTTATAGTCCGTCTCGTCTTTGATGCAGCTTTTTCCGCGGCCGATGGCGGTAACGCCCGTGCGGGCGAGCTCCATCACGCCGTAGGGCATGAGCATCGTCACAAATCCGTCGAGTTTGGAGGGCTTTCCCGTGAGTTCGAGGATGGTCGCCTCGGGGGAAACGTCCACGACCTTCGCGCGGAAGATCTGGCTGATCTCAAGGATCTGGCTGCGCGTCGAGGCGTCCGTCTTTACCTTTGCGAGCAGAAGTTCGCGGCAGACCGCGTCCTCTTCCACCTGCTGGATCTTCTTTACGTCGATGAGCTTATCCATCTGCTTCATCATCTGACCGAGGATATAGTCGTCGCCGTTCAAAACGATGGTCATGCGGGAGAGGGCGTCGTTTTCCGTCTTGCAGACGGAGAGCGATTCGATGTTGTAGCCGCGGCGGGCGAACAGCGCCGCCACGCGCACGAGAACGCCGCTTTTGTTGGAGACGAGCGCGCTGATGGTATACTGATTCATCTTATTTCTCCTCCCAGTTCGTAATGATCGTATCGTACGTCGCGCCGGGTTTGATCATGGGCAGCACGTTCTCGTCGTTGGAGATGCGGCAGTCCACGACGACGGGCGTATTCAGGGCGAACGCCGTCGTGAGCGCGGGCACGATGTCCTCGTCCTTCTCGATCACCAGCCCCGTCGCGCCGAAACTTTCGGCAAACTTCACATAGTCCGTCTTTTTGCGGACGTTCGTCTGCGAAAAACGGTTGCCGTAAAAGAGTTTCTGCCACTGGCGCACCATGCCGAGCGCATGGTTGTTCATCAGGAGTATGGTGATGGGGAGTTCCTCCGTCACGGCGGTGGAGAGCTCGTTGAGGTTCATGTTGAAACAGCCGTCGCCCGTCACGAGCACGACGTGTTTCCCCGTCGCCTTTGCCGCGCCGATGGCGGCGCCCAGCCCGTAGCCCATCGTGCCGAGCCCTCCGCTCGTGCAGAGCGTGCGCGGCTTTTCGATGGGGAAGTACTGCGCCGTCCACATCTGGTGCTGACCGACGTCCGTGACGACGATCACGTCTTTGGGCGCGGCTTTCGCCGCCTCGATGAGGATCCTGTGCCCGAGTTCCGGCGCCGTATCCTTCGCCTTTTCCTCCGCACGGTACTTTTTAGCCGTCTCGGAGAAGGGGCGTTTTTTCTCTTTGAGCATGGGGATGAGGGTGGAGAGCGCTTCTTTGATGTCGCCGAGCACCTTATAGGTGGCGGTCACGTTCTTATCGAGTTCCGCCTCGTCGATATCGATGTGGATGACCGTCTTCCCCTGCGCGAATTTGTCGCGGTTGAGCGCGACGCGGTCGGAGAACCGTGCGCCGAGCGCCACGATGCAGTCGCTCTCAAGGCAGAGCTTCGCGGCGGTCGCCGTACCGTGCATGCCCATCATGCCCATGAACAGGGGATGGGAGGCGGGGAACGCGCCCAGTCCCATCAGCGTGGAGACGACGGGCGCGTCGAGTTTTTCGGCAAGCGCGACGAGTTCCTTCGACGCCTCCGATGCGATCACGCCGCCGCCCGCCATGATGAGCGGGCGCTGCGCCGCGGCGAGCGCCTTTGCGACCGCTTCCAGATCGCGTGCGGGAACGCTCTTGCGGCGTGCGGGAAGGGGCTTCTGCGGCTCGTAATCGGCTTCCGCGCTCTGAACGTTTTTCAAAATGTCGATGAGCACGGGGCCGCGTCTGCCCGAATTTGCAATGCGGAACGCCTCGCGGACGACGCCCGCAAGTTCGTTCACGTCTTTTACGATGTAGTTATGTTTTGTGATGGGGAGGGTGACGCCGAAGATGTCGATCTCCTGGAAGGAATCGCGCCCCAGGAAGTTCGCGCCCACGTTGCCCGTAATGGCGACGAGGGGAACGGAGTCCATGTACGCGGTCGCAATGCCCGTTACAAGATTGGTCGCTCCGGGTCCGCTCGTGGCGATCACGACGCCCGTTTTTCCCGTCACTCTCGCCCAGCCGTCCGCGGCGTGCGCCGCGCCCTGCTCGTGCGAGGTGATCACGTGCTCGATCGTCCCGTCGCGGTAGAGTGCGTCGTAAATATCGAGCACGGTGCCGCCGGGGTATCCGAACACGGTGGTCACGCCCTGCTCCTTCAAACATTCGATGAGTATGTCCGCTCCGATCTTTTTCATAAGCGAGCCCCCTTTGCCGTGGTGTTCCTTTCATTTTATTATAAATATGCGCCAATGTCAAGCGCTCCGCAGAATTTTGCAAAAAATTTATAGTTTTATGCAAAAAATTTCGCATAATTTCCGTATAAATGTATATTTTTTACAAAAAAACGGGCGCGGATCCCTCCGCGCCCGCCGCATCGTGCAGTTCAGTATTTTTTCAGCCGTTTCTTGAGTGAGGCGATGCCCGCCTTTGCCGCGGCGGTCGAAGAGCCGCCCACCGAATTTCTGCCCTCCGCGGAGGCGCGCGTCGTCACCGCATGGAGCACGTCTGCCTCGAACACGGGGCTCATCGCGCGGAATTCCTCCAACGTGAGGGAGGGGAGCGTCTTGCCCTTTTCGATGCAGTATCTCACGAGCCTGCCCGTCACGGCGTGCGCGTCGCGGAAGGGCATGCCGCGCTTTGCAAGGTAGTCCGCAACGTCCGTCGCGGTCGCGTAGCCGCCGCCCGCCGCCTCGAACATCGCGTTCACGTTGAAGGTGAGCTTTTTCACGATCGCCGTGTAGATGGAGAGGCAGTCGAAGAGCGCCTTTTCGGTATCGAAGAAGGGCTCCTTGTCCTCCTGGAGATCTTTGTTGTAGGCGAGGGGAATGCCCTTGATCGTGGTGAGAATGCCCACGAGGTGCCCGTATACGCGCCCCGTCTTGCCGCGCACCAGCTCGGGGATGTCGGGGTTCTTTTTCTGCGGCATGATGGAGGAGCCCGTCGAGTAGGCGTCGGGGATCCCCCAGTAGCCGAATTCGTCAGAAGTATACAGGATGGTATCCTCGCACAGGCGGGAAAGGTGCGCCATCGTAAGGGAGGCGGCGAACAGATACTCCGCCACGAAGTCGCGGTCGGATACGGCGTCGAGGGAGTTCTGCGAGACCTCGTCGAATCCGAGCAGTTCGCGCGTTATCTCGCGGTCGATGGGCCAGGAGGTGCCGGCAAGCGCCGCGCTGCCGAGGGGCATCACGTTCATGCGCCTGCGGAGGGCGGCAAAGCGGTCGGTGTCGCGCAGGAACATCTCCGAATAGGCGTTGAAGTACTGGGCGCAGTTGATGGGCTGCGCCTTTCTCAGGTGGGTGAAACCCGGCATCACATAGCCCGCCGTCTCCTTGGCGCGCGCAAGCAGGGCGGTGATGAGCCCCTTTAAAAGCTCGATCGCTTTGTCCGCGGAGGCGCGCACATACAGGCGCATGTCCGTTGCGACCTGGTCGTTGCGCGAGCGCGCGGTGTGCAGTTTTTTTCCCACCTGTCCGACGCGCGCAACAAGTTCGTTTTCCACAAAGGAGTGGATATCCTCCGCGCCCTGCACGGCGAGCGCGCCGCTCTCGATGTCCGCATAGATGGACTTCAGCCCCTCGGCAATGACGTTCGCCTCGTCTTCGGTGAGGATCCCGCACCTGCCGAGCATCGTCACGTGGGCGACGGACGCGGTGATGTCCGCACGCCACAGTTTTTTATCGAACGAAAGCGATTCGTTGAATACGTCGGCGTCTGCCGCGGTGGGCGCGTCGAACCTGCCTTCCCAGAGCTTCATGGTGCACTCCTTGCGCCCCGCAGTGCGGCGGGGCGGTATTTTTTCGTCATTATACAATATTTTGCCGCGGGACGCAACCGTTTTTTTGCGGCGCACGGGCGGCGGGGCATTTTTTATTGACAGAGCGCCGCCTTTGCGGTAAAATATGCGTATGATCATTTTAGGACTCGATCCGGGCATCGGAACGATGGGCTACGGCGTCATCGAAAAGGACGCCCGCGGGAACTGCGCCGCCGTGGATTACGGCGTCGTCAGAACGCCCCCGGGCGAAAATCTCGCCGTGCGGCTGTGTATCCTCGAGGAGGGCGTCAACGCGCTCTTCGATAAGTTCCACCCCGACGAAGCCGCCATGGAGGAGCTGTTCTTCTCCAAAAACGTCACGACGGGCATCGCCGTCGCCCAGGCGCGCGGGGTCATGCTGCTCACCTGCAACAAGCGCTGCGGGCGCATTTTCGAGTATACGCCCAATCAGATCAAGCAGGCGCTCACAGGATACGGCGGCGCCGACAAGGGGCAGATGCAGCGCGTCGTGGCGGCGCATCTGCGCCTCCCCAAACCGCCCCGTCCCGACGACGCGGCGGACGCGCTCGGCGTGGCGCTCTGTCATGCCTTCACGAGCCGGTTCGGGGTATTGTTCGGAATAAAATAAAGTATTCACAGATTTCTTTTCGAACTGACGAAAAGAAATCTCGTGAGGGAAAGAAAACCCCGCAGTCGCTCTCGCTTTGTGCGCGGTTTTCCTCGCCGCCGCTGTATGGCAACAGTATAGCACGCGGCGGCTCACTTTTCCGCGTAAGCGCAGGTATGCGCGAATGCAGGGCGCGGGCGCAGGGTTGAGCGGCGCGTTATGCGCATCACCGCAGTGCGGTGTGCGCGCGTCGCGAAATGAGTTTTTTGCCATTGTCGGCAAAAAACTTGCCCGAACGCAAGGTCTACTTGCGTGAGACCCCTGCTTGCGCGAGTGATTATAACTTGCCTCCCTCTCTGAGGGAGGTGTCGCGGCAAAGCCGTGACGGTGGGAGTTTTTGCTCTCCCTGTGCAAGGGTGAGCCATGCGTAATGCGCAGCAGCGCGGTGCGCTGTGCGCGCATGGCGAACTAAGGAATTGCCTTTATCAGCGGCAATTCCGTGCCCGCAGGCGGCACATCACCTTGGTGCCGCCAAGAGGGTGGCGCAGCAAAGCTGCGACGGAAGGGTTGTCGTGTTATAATTCGTTGCAAAAGGCTTCACTTGTTATGCCTTTTGCGCCCCTAATTGTTGCGCAAGCAACTTTCAGAAAAAGGTGAATGCGCCGTCCGCTATTATGTAAGCCCTGATGGGACGGCGCAGAGGAAAAACGGCGGTCAGGCACGCAGTGCCGCGCCCGACGGTTTTCCTCAGATCACGAAAATTTTCCGCCCCTTTGGACGGAAAATTTTGTGAACAATGAGGAGGTTTTATGATCGGATATCTGCGGGGCAGGGTGCTTTCCCTGCTGCCTGAAAGCGTAATTCTCGACGTCAACGGCGTCGGATATGAAGTTGTCTGTTCGGGGGCGGCGTTTTCCAAACTCTCCGGCGTGCGCACGGGGGAAGAGGGGGAGGTGTACACCTATCTCCAGGTCAGCGAACAGGGCGTCGCGCTCTTCGGGTTTGCCGACCTCCGGGAGAAGGAGCTCTTCCTGCGCCTCACTTCGGTGCAGGGGGTGGGCGCGAAGCTCGCCATCGCGGCGCTCTCTTCCATGCGCCCCGCCGATCTCACCGAGGCGATCTACACTGCGGACGTCAAACGGCTCACCGCCGTCAAGGGGTTGGGAAAGAAGACGGCGGAGCGCATCGTGCTGGAACTGCACGGCAAGATCTCCGCAGACGAGATCATCGGCACTTCCGAGGGGGGCATGCCCGCGGTCAGCGCGCCCAGATCGCAGGATGACGACGACGCGGTCGCCGCGCTCATGAACCTCGGGTTCACCAAACAGGAGAGCGCGCGCGCCGTCGAGCGCGCGAAGGCGGCGGGCGCCGGAACGATCGAGGAGATCATCGGGCTCGCGCTGAGAGGTATGTGATATGGACGAATTCGGAGAAGAGAGATTGCTTTCGAGCAGTAAGGGGGAGTACGATCTCGAAGAGAACGTGCTCCGTCCCAAAACGCTCGAGGAGTACGTCGGGCAGGACAAGGTCAAAGAAAACCTCTCCGTCTATATGTCCGCCGCCAAGGCGCGCGGCGAGGCGCTCGATCACGTCCTCCTGTACGGTCCGCCCGGACTGGGGAAAACGACGCTCGCCCATATCATCGCAAACACGATGGGCACGCAGATCAAACTCACGAGCGGCCCCGCCATCGAGCGCTCGGGCGATCTCGCGGCGATCCTGACCAACCTCAACGAGGGCGACGTGCTCTTCATCGACGAGATCCACCGCCTCAACCATGCCGTGGAGGAAATTCTCTATTCCGCCATGGAGGATTACGCGCTCGATATCATCGTGGGCAAGGGACCCTCCGCGCGCAATATCCGCTTTTCGCTCAAACGGTTCACGCTCATCGGCGCGACGACGCGCGCCGGCATGCTCTCCTCGCCGCTCAGAGACCGTTTCGGCATCATGTGCCGCCTGGATATGTACACGCCCGAGGAACTCAGACGCATCGTCAGCCGCTCCGCGCGCACGCTCGGCATCGCCGTCGAAGAGGAGGGCGCCTACGAGATCGCGCGCCGTTCGCGCGGCACGCCGCGCATTGCGAACCGCCTTCTCAAGCGCGTGCGCGATTTTGCCGCCGTTGCGGGAAGTCACGCCGTCACGAAGGAGGACGCCCGCCGCGCCCTCGCCAAAATGGAGATCGACGAGCTCGGACTGGACGAGACCGACCGCAACCTTCTGCGGGCGCTCATCCATAAATTCAACGGCGGCCCCGCGGGACTGGATACCATCGCCGCGACCATCAACGAGGACGTGAACACCATCGAGGACGTATACGAACCCTATCTCATGCAGCTCGGTTTTATCGCGCGCACGCCGCGCGGCAGAGTGTGCCTGAAAGGGGGGTACGAACACATGGGCGTGAAGATGCCCGCGGGGAACAGGGCGCAGATCTCGGTGTTCGACGATGAATGAGCCGACGTGGGCGGAGATCCTGTGCGCCGCCGTCGGACAGTCGGCGCTGGAGAGCGGGTGCGCCCCCGCCGATTTTTTCCGGCAGGAGCATGTCGTCGTGCGCTCCCGTGCAGACATGGGTGCGCGTAAATACCTCGAACTTCCCTTCGCGCTCGACCTCACTTCCTACGGGAACAACGTCGTCGCTTCCGCGGACGAGGCGATCATCCCCGTTGCAAAGGCGTATCTTCGCGGGCGGCGCACGGAGGCGTGTTTCGAAACGCCCGCCCTGCACGAGCTGGACGCCATGCTCGCGCCGTTCGGGCTGAGAACGTTTTTTCAGGCGGAATATTTCCTGCCCGATCCCGCCGCAATGCGCGGTCGTCCGTGCGCCTGTCCGACGCGCGTCCTCACGCGCGAATGTTTTCCGGAACTGTATCTGCCGCAGTGGAGCAACGCGCTCTGTGCGGCGCGGAAGGAAAACGACGTGCTGTGCGTCGGAGCATACGACGGCGATATGCTCATCGGGCTGGCGGGTTGTTCCGCCGACTGCGAGCGGATGTGGCAGATCGGCATCGACGTGCTGCCCGCCTATCGGAAAAAGGGGATCGCCGCAGCGCTCGTGTCCCGGCTCGCAGCGGAAACTTTTTCCCGCGGCAAGATCCCGTTTTATTGCGCCGCGTGGTCCAATCTTGCGTCAAAAAATACGGCGCTTGCGTGCGGGTTCAGACCCGCATGGGTACAGCTCACCGCAAAACCCGTCGCATCTTCCGTATAACGGATAAATCATAATGGAAATGGCTATGAACGTTTTGAAAAAGAGTGATTTCTGGTACGATCTTCCCGAGGAACTCATCGCGCAGACCCCTGCGGAACCGCGCGACAGTTCCCGTCTGCTTGTCTATCACCGCGATACGAAGGAGATCGAGCACCGCATTTTTCACGACATCACCGATTATCTGAAGGCGGGCGACGTGCTCGTCGTCAACCGCACGCGCGTGCTGCCCGCACGGCTGTACGCCCATACCGAGCATGGCGGCGCCGTCGAGGTGCTCCTTCTGAAGCGCATCGACCTGGACGACTGGGAGGTACTGGTGCGCCCCGGGCGCAAATGCCGCATCGGGACGAAACTTACCGTGAACGAAGAGCTCTCTCTCGAGGTGACGGGCATCACCGATTCGGGCGAGCGCATCGTGCGCTTTTTCTATAAGGGCGCGTTTGAGGACGTGCTCTCCCGCGCCGGAACCATGCCGCTCCCGCCCTATATCCACGAAAAGCTCAAAGATCCCGACCGTTACCAGACGGTGTACTCCCGCGAGAACGGTTCGGCGGCGGCGCCCACGGCGGGGCTGCATTTCACGCCCGAACTGCTCGGCCGCATCCGCGCGATGGGGGTGGAGATCGCCGAAGTGCTCCTGCATGTGGGACTCGGCACCTTCCGCCCCGTCAAGGAGGAGAACGTGCTCGATCATAAAATGCACTCGGAGTATTACGAGGTGAGCACGGAGGCGGCGGACATCGTCAACCGCGCGAAACGGGAGGGGCGGCGCGTCATCTGCGTGGGCACGACTTCCGTGCGCACGGTGGAGACGGTCGCGGACGAGCACGGGTTTCTCCGCCCCTGCAAGGGCAATACCGAAATATTCATCTATCCGCCTTATCGCTTCAAGTGCGTCGACGCGCTCATCACCAACTTCCACCTCCCCGAGAGCACGCTTTTAATGCTCGTTTCCGCGCTCTGTTCCCGCGAGGAGGTACTGCGCATTTACGGGGTGGCGGTGGAGAGGCGATACCGTTTCTTTTCCTTTGGCGACGCGATGCTCGTTTTATAACCTTCGCAATACTTTGTTGCGCTGTGGCAACCTTCGGTCATTTACGTCTTAGTAAACTCCCTCGCAGCTTCCGCCCGCTCCTCGACCTGCTTGCTTCTCCGATCAGCATAAAGGGCGCAACACTTTGTTGCGCGACAGAATACATTTTCTATCATGTTTGCAAATCCGTTGCAAAAGGCGTCACTTTTGTTATAAATCACTCGCGCAAGCAGGGTTTCCCTGCGCCCGCGCCCCACATTTGCGCATACCTGCGCTTATGCGGAAAAGTGAGCCGCCGCGTGTTATATTGTTGCGAAACAGCGGCGGCGAGGAAAACCGAATGCAGAGCCGCAGGCGAACATTGGGTTTTCCTAAAAAATCACGAAGATTTCTCCCGTCAGTTCGGGAGAAATCTGTGAGGGTAGTTGTATGAATAACGAATATTTTTCTTTTGAACTTCAAAAAGTCGATCCCGAGACGGGGGCGCGCGCGGGCGTGTTCCACACGCCGCACGGCGATATTTTAACCCCCGTCTATATGCCTGTCGGCACGCAGGCGACGGTCAAGGGCGTGCTTCCGAAAGATCTCAAGGAGATCGGCTCGCAGATCATCCTCTCCAACACCTATCACCTGTATATGCGCCCCGGCGACGAGCTCATCGCGCGGGCGGGCGGACTGCACAAGTTCATGAACTGGGACAGACCCATCCTCACGGACAGCGGCGGCTTTCAGGTGTTCTCGCTCTCTTCCCTCAATAAGATCAACGACGACGGCGTCACGTTCTCCTCGCATGTGGACGGCAGCCGCCACACCTTCACGCCCGAGCTTGCCATGAAGATCCAGCACAACCTCGGGTCGGATATCATCATGGCGTTCGATCAGTGCTCGGAATACGGTTACACGCACGAGGAGGCGCGCCGCGCCATGGAGCGCACGAGCCGCTGGCTGGAGCGCTGCTATGCCGCGCACGACAATCCCGCGCAGGCGCTCTTTCCCATCGTGCAGGGCAATTTTTACGAAGATCTGCGCATCGAGAGCGTGCGCCGCTGCCTGCCCTATGTCAGACATGGTATCGCCATCGGCGGTCTCTCGGTGGGCGAGCCCAAGCCGCTCATGTACGAAATGCTCGAAAAGATCCGCCCCGAACTCCCCGCGGACGTGCCCCGCTATCTCATGGGCGTCGGCTCGCCCGACTGTCTCGTGGAGGGAACGCTGCGCGGGGTGGATATGTTCGACTGCGTGCTCGCCACCCGCGTCGCCCGCAACGGCACGGCGCTCACGTCGCGCGGCAAAGTCGTCGTCCGCAACGGGAAGTATAAAGAGGATTTCACGCCGCTCGATCCCGAGTGTGACTGCTATTGCTGCAAAAACTACACAAAGGCGTATCTGCGCCACCTCGTCAACGTGGGCGAGATGGCGGGCGGCATGCTTCTCTCGCTCCACAACATCGCCTATCTCCACCGCCTCATGCGCGGTCTCCGCGAGAGCATCCTGGGCGGCTATGTGAAGGATTTCGTCAGAGAGTTTTACGCAAAACAGGGGCAGGAGGCGTAAAAAACGCGTGTTTTTTCTGCGCGGGATCTGCGACATTTTTCGGCATTTTCTTGTCCGCCCGCGTGAAATTTGCGTGTGAAATGGAAAATTTATCCGTAAATCGCTTGCCAAATCATACAAAAAAATGTATGATGGATGGGCAAGTCGGTTGCAGAAAAGGAGAGAAAATATGATCTTTTCGTTATTGAGTGAAAGCAGCGGCTCCACGGGCGGCGGCGGGAACGCTTCGAATATCATCATGTACGTCCTCATCGGCGTCATCATCGTGGCGTTCATCGCGTGGATGTTCTTCTCCGGCAGAAAGAACAAACAGCGCCAGAAGGAGTACATCGAGCAGCTCGACGCCATCCGTCCCGGTCACAAGGTAAAAACGGCGGGCGGCATTTGCGGCATCGTCGTGGAAGTGTGCGACGACAACACCGTCATCATCGAGACGGGCAGCGAGACTTCGGGCAAGTCGTGGGTGAAGATGGACAAAGAACTCATCGCCCAGACGGACGCGAAGGGCCCCACGCAGATCGCACGCGAAGAGGCAGAGGCGCGCCGCAAGGCGGAAAAAGAGGCGAAGGAAGCCGAAAAGCACGGCGAGGCGATCGGGACGCCCGAAGAGACTGCGAAGTCCGAAGTCCCTTCCGAGACAAAGGAAGAGGCGCCTTCGCAGGAAGAAAAACCCGAATAAACGAAGGAAAGAGGATCTCCGCCGCGGCGGAGGTCTTTTTGCGTTCCGCGGCGCATAGAATAGGGCGACAGGGACGGGATACGCGCCCGTTCCGGGAGGAAGATATGGATCAGTCTCTGCGCCGTGCCGTCGTCGAAGTGACGCTCAGCACCCTTTTTTATGCGCTTTTCTGCCTCATCGCAATGGCGGTCGTCGCCGTGTTCGTGCGGGCGTATGTGCCGTCGGCGGGCGTCGTTTCGGCGGTGAGCTGGGTCGTGAAATGCGCCGGGAGTTTTCTCATGCCGCTCATTTTCATACGGCGCGGGCGGGCGCTCGTCAAGGGGATCGCCGCGGGGGTCGCGGGGTCGCTCGTCACCATGCTCATCTTTGCCGCGGTGGGGGGCGGGTTCTCGCTCACGGCGCTCTATCTCGCCGAGCTCGCCGCGTGCGCGGCGCTGGGCGCGCTCGGGGCGCTCGTCGGCACGAAGCTCCGCCGCGAATGAGAACTCTGAGCGGGCTGCGGCGAAAAAACGCCGCATGAATGCGGTTTTTCGGGGGAACCGGCGCCGCGTCCGCGAGAAATCCGCGAAGAAAAAATAAAAATCACTTGCAAATTTTTCAAAGCCATTGTATAATAGAAAAAAACGAGAAGAGGAGAACTGCTATGATTCGTACGATCGCAAAGCCTCAGGCAAAGAAGATCACGGGCTGCGGCGAGTGCAGAAGCACCTGCCAGTCCGCCTGCAAAACGAGCTGCACCGTGGGCAACCAGTCCTGCGAGCGCATCACGAGAGAGGAAAGGATCGAAGGCGAGAGAAAGTAACCTGCTTTTTCGCAAGGGAAGGAGCGGCGCGGCTTGCGCGGCTCCTTGTTTTGCGTTTTGGGAATTTTCGCGGGGCGCAGGGCGCCGCCGCGGCACAATGCGAGGATTATGGTACATACATTCCGGTTTCACGATAAATTTTACGCATACGATACGGGCAGCGGCGCGCTCCACGAGTGCGACGAGGCGACCGCCCGCGTCCTCAGCGGCGAGCCCGCCGAGATCTCCGACGAGGAGCTGAAGAGCACGCTTGCCGACATCGAGGGGCTCAGAGAGGCGGGGCTTCTGTACGCCGAGGAGCCGAAAACGGCGCCCGTCAAGTCGAACGAGGTCAAGGCGCTCTGCCTGCATATCTGCCACGACTGCAACCTCCGCTGCCGCTACTGCTTTGCCGACGAGGGCGCCTATCACAACGTCCGCGAGATGATGAGCCTCGAAACGGCAAAGGCAGCCATCGATTTTCTCATCCGCGAGAGCGGCGGCAGAAAGGTGCTCGAGGTGGACTTCTTCGGGGGCGAGCCGCTCATGAACCTCGGGGTGATCAAAGAGACGGTCGCCTACGCCAAGGCGGAGGCGGCAAAGCGCGGCAAGCGCTTCCTGTTCACCACCACGACCAACGGACTGCTCCTCGACGACGACGCGATCGCATTTCTCAACGCGGAGATGGAGAACGTCGTCCTCTCCCTCGACGGGCGCAAAGAGGTGCACGACGCCGTGCGTAAGACCGTCTCGGGCAGGGGCAGTTTCGACGCCGTCATCGAAAAGATCAAAAAATTCGTAAAGATCCGCGGGGACAAGCACTACTATGTGCGCGGCACCTTCACGGCGAAGAATCTCGACTTTTCCAAGGACGTGCTCTTTCTCGCCGACGAAGGGTTCGACTCCATTTCGCTCGAGCCCGTCGTCACCGATATTCCCGACCTGCAGATCCGTGAGGAACATCTGCCTAGAATCGAGCGCGAATACGAGACGCTGTGCGACGAATACATCCGCCGCGAGGCGGAGGGGAAGGGCTTCCTCTTCTTCCACTTCCACGTCGATCTCGAGGGCGGTCCCTGCCTTGCAAAGCGCGTTTCGGCGTGCGGGGCGGGCAACGAGTATTTCTCCGTCGTCCCGAACGGCGATATCTATCCCTGCCATCAGTTCGCGGGCGATAAGAAGTGGCGCATGGGCAGCGTGTTCGAGGGAAGGCTCGACCCCGATATCCGCGGTCAGTTCGCCTCTTCCTGCCTCTTCACGCGCAAAAAGTGCGGCGACTGTTTTGCCAAGTTCATCTGTTCGGGCGGGTGCAGCGCCAACAATTATCACTACAACGGCGATATCAACGAGCCTTACGGGATGACTTGCGCGATGATGAAGAAGCGCATCGAGTGCGCGATGCACGTGCTCGCGGAGCGCAAATCACGCGAAAATTAGGCGAAAAATTTACAAAAGCGGCGCGTTTCGGCTTGACGGGCGCGCGGCTTTTCTATATAATTAGTTAGAGTTAGAATTTCCGGGAGCGGAAATCTTTCCGCGCGGACGCGGGGGTTTCCCGTTTACGATACAGGAGGAGTCAATGGGCAAGATAAAATCGGCGCTTCTGCTGGTGCTCTATACGCTGCTGATCGCCTTTTTGTGCTTTATCTGCACCGTTTCGTTCAACTACGGAGAGAACGATCTGCATACCTTCAGTTCCATTCTTGACCTCACGGCAAAGGATGCGGATCTGGGCGGCACATACGGCGCGAACGACACATACAGCGGCGGCGGGTATTCCGCGGTGTACTATCCCGAGGGCGTGATCTCCGTTTCGGAGTACGAAGACGACCTTGCGGGCATTTCCGACGAAAAGGATCGCACCGATTACCAGAACAAATACCGCGCCGGCGAAAACGGCGCGCTCTACCTCGAAGTGGGCACGGCGTGCGATGAGAACGGCGCCGTCCTCGCAAGTTTCACCGAGGCGTTCGCCTCCGCCGTGGAGACGATGACCGCCCGCTACGAGGCGCTCCATGCGGACGGCGCGCGCGTTTCCGTACGCGACGACTACACCATCGAAGTGTTTCTTCCCGAGATGCTCGACGGCGAGTATTACACCATCAGTCATTTTGCGTACACGGGCGAACTGAGCCTCACCTACGGCACGAGCGAAGACGCGGCGACGGACGTTCTGAAGGTCGAGAGCAAAGAGAGCGTTTCCGATTACGTCACCGGCGTGAGCTCCCGTTCCTCGGGCGGCACGCACTACATCGAGCTGCACTTCACCCGGAAGGGCGCCGAAGCGCTCGCAAAGGCGACGGCGAAGGCGGGCAGCAGTTCCGACAGCTCGAGCTCTTCCACCACGAATTATCTGTATATCTACGTCGGCGATACGGCGATCATCTCCCTTCAGGTGAGCGAGGCGCTCACGGGCAACGCGCTCTACATCAGCGGCAGCTATACCGCCGAAACGGCAGCCGCGACCGCCATCCTGCTCGACAGCGCGGTAGACGGCACCGCGGACGATCTGACCTTCACGGCGGGCGACGCCTACCAGATCCCCGCAGCGTACGGCGCGAACGCACTCGTCTGGCTGTATATCTCCTTCGGCGTGCTCTCCGTGGCGATGATGCTGTTCTTCTTCATCCGCTACGGGCTGCTCGGGTTCGTGCACCTGTATACCTATCTGCTGTTCACTGCCTGCACCATCCTCTGCGTCTGGGCGATCCCGTTCCTCTATCTGAGCGTGGAGGTATACGTCGCGTTCCTCTTCACGGCGCTCATGCTCTCGGCGGGCAACGCGGTCACGTTCGAAGCGGCGCGCAAGGAATTCGCGCTCGGCAAAACGTTCGCGTCCTCCGTCAAAACGGGGTATAAAAAGACGTTCTGGAAACTCTTCGACGCGCACATCGTCGTGGCGCTGTTCGGGTTCATCGCGTACTTCATCGCGTTCCCGTCGCTGCAGGCCGCGATGTTCGTCCTCGGTCTTACGGCTGTATTCTCCGGGCTCGGCGTACTGCTCTTCAACCGTTTTGCGTGGGCGATCATGACGGCGCTCACCAAAAAGCCCGGCAAGTTCTGCAATTTCAAGCGGGAGGAAGTTGACGATGAATAAGAGAAGCAAACTCCTCTGTCTCTGGATCGCCGTCTCCGCGGTCATCCTCATTGCCGGCATCGTGCTCTTTGCCCTGTTCGGATTCAACAACGCGCTCGACAAACCCGCGAGCAAGACGGTGGACGTGACCTACAACGTCGTCGTGGAGCTCTCCGACGAATATAAAAATACGCTTTCGGACGCGGGCGAGAATGCGTTCTCGCAAAACGGCGTCGCATACGTCGAAAAACTGGAGCTCACGGGGCAGGCGGATCCAAGCAACAGCTCCCAGAGCGATTTCTATGAGAACGGGAACGTGTTCACCGTGCGTTACGTGTTCGATTCTTCCGTTTCCACGGAATCTCTTCAGACCGCGGCACAGAGCATCCGCGACGCTGCCTCCGGGTTCGCAAGCGGCGCCGACGTCGATGTGATGGTGCATACGCTCGAATTGCAGGACATGAATGCGTCGCTGTGGCGCGCCGCCGTCGCCGTGGCGGTGGGGGCGGTCGTCGCGCTCATCTATGTTGCGGTGCGGTTCGGCATCGGCAGCGCGCTCACGGGGCTCGCCGCGGCTTTCCACGACGGTCTCCTCACGCTGGCGTTCTTTGCGGTCACGCGTATCCCCGTATACGCCTTCGCGCCTTACCTGTACGCGGCGGTCGCCATGGCGGCGTCCCTCGTGCTGTGGCTGGTGCGCTGCATGAAACTGCGCGACAACGCCAAGGATCCCGCATTTTCCGCACTTGCCGCAGGAGAAGCGGTGGCGGAGGCGTGCAAGGCAACGGATAAAACCGTGCTCATCCTTTCGGGGACTGCGCTCGTCATTCTCGCCGTATGCGCAGCGTGCATGTTCTCGGGCGGGGCTGCAATGCTGCTTGCCTGCGCGCTCGTGCCCGTTGCGGCGGCAATGTACTCTTCCATGCTGTTTGCGCCTGCGCTGCACGTGCATGTAAAGGGTGCGTTCGATAAACTCAAGGCAAAGCGGGCGCGCTACTCCGGGAAAAAGCGCGCTGCACGCGAAGAATAATATCCGGATTGCATTGCGGCGGGATCTTCCCGCCGCTTTTTGCTCTTTTTTGCTTGAAACGGATTATATCCTCCGGGAAAGGGTATATTTGAGGAAGGAATCAGATGAAAAAGATCGTGCGCGAATTTGAATTTACCGCGGAGGAGCTCTCCGCGATCAGGGGGTACGCCGCATCGCTCGGGATCACCGAGACGACGGCGCGCCTTCTCTACGCGCGCGGTATGACGACGGAGGGCAAAATGCGCGCCTTCCTCAATCCCTCGCGCGAGCATTTTCTTTCGCCCTTTCTGATGAAGGGCGTGAAGGAGGCGGCGGAACTCATCACGCGGGCGCGGGACGAGGAATGGCGGGTCGCGGTGTTCGGCGATTACGACGCCGACGGCATCGGCGCGCTGGCGGTGCTCTCCCGCGCGCTGCGCATATTCGGCATTGAGCCCTATCTCTATGTGCCGGAGCGCACGGAAGGGTACGGCATGAGCATCGCCGCACTCGACAGGATCTTCGACGATTTCCTGCCCGATCTCATCATCACGGTGGACTGCGGCATCTCCAACGCCGACGAGGTGGAATACGCCAAGGAACAGGGCGCCTACGTCATCGTCACCGATCACCACGAGCTGCCCGACCGCCTGCCCGACTGCATCACCGTCAATCCCAAACTCAAAGACGACTACCCGTACGATAATCTCTGCGGCGCGGGCGTGGCGTTCAAGCTCGCGCAGGCGCTCATCGGAGAGAAGGCGTTCGATCTTGTCGATTTTGCCGCGCTCTCCACGGTGGCGGACAGCGTTCCGCTGACGGACGAGAACCGCGATATCGTCGCGGAGGGGCTCAGGCGCATCGAAAAGCGCCCGCGCCCCGCCTTTTCCGCGTTGCTTGGAAAGGCTTCGGAGATCACCTCCCAGACGCTCGCTTTTACCATCGCGCCCCGCATCAACGCGGCGGGCAGGATGGGGGACGCGCACGCGGCGCTCGCGCTCTTTACCACCGAGAACGAGGAGGCGATCGCGGCGCTCGCGGAAAAGCTCAACGTTTACAACAGCGAACGCCAGCGCGCCTGCGACGAGCTGTACGCCCAGGCAGTGGCGCAGGTGCGGGAAGAGGGGGCTTACGGCAACGTCGTCATGCTCGCCGCGGATAACTGGAATGCGGGGTTTGTCGGCATCGTCGCCGCCCGCATCGCGGAAGAATTTTCCCGTCCCGCGCTCCTCTTCGTGCGCCGCGGCGATATGCTGCGCGGCAGCGCGCGCAGCGTGGAGAGCGTTAATATCTTCGAGGCGCTCAAGGCTTGTTCCGAATATATCGAGGAGTTCGGCGGGCATGCGCAGGCGGCGGGCGTAAATGTCACGGCGGAAAATTTCCCCCGTCTCAAAGCGGCGCTCGATGAGTATATCGGTGCGCACCACGGGCGGGAGGACTTCGCCTCCAAACTGTATGTTGCGGGCGAAGGGGAGGATCATGTCCGCGTTGCGCATGAGCTTGCCCTTCTCGAACCCTTCGGCATGGGCAACCGCCGTCCGCTCTTCACGCTGGATGCGGAGCGCCTTGCCGCGGCGCCCGTCAAGCCGCAGTCGCCGCACGTCTCCATGAATGCGGGCGGGCTCGACTTCATGTACTTCAACGGCGCGAAGGAACTCAAATTCCTGAAGAGCGACCTCAAAAAGACCATCGTGTTCGAGTACAATCTCTCCCGTTTCCGCGGGAAAGAGTATCTGAAAGGATTTGTGCGCGCCGTTCTTCCCGCGGGCGGGGGAGACGCCTCGCCCGAGGCGTTCGAGAACACGCTGCTCTCCCTGCGCGGGGATCCGGTCGCCGCCGCTGCGGACACGGCGGAGACGGACGCGTTCGTCTCCGCGACCCGCGCCGCGTGCGCCTACGGGCTTGCGGCAGTCTTTTACGACAAGGATACGCTCGCCGCGTTCCCGTCGCTTGCGGGCATGCCCGTCGATGTGTTCCGGCTCTCCTCGGGCAACACGGAGAACGTGGCGCTCTACGCGCCCGATCCGGGCTGCGATCTTTCCGCCTTCCGCGACGTCGTCTTTCTCGATTGTCCGCCCGCGGACGCGCTCTGCACGGGCAGGGCGAACGTGCTCGTCAACGGGGAACTCAGCGGCGCGAGGAGCCTGTTCGCGCTCTCCGTGGCGCGCGACGACCTGCTCGCCGTGTTTGCCGCGCTCCGCGCGCAGGGCGACAGGGTGACGGGCGCAACGTATGCCGAGGCGGCAAAGAGCTGCGACGCGCTCGGGTTCGCGCCCGAACAGTTCATCTTTGCGCTCGCCGTGTTCGAGGAGCTCGGTCTCATCTCGTTTACGGACGGCAGACTGCACATGTTCCGCGGCAAGCATACCGATCTCACGAATTCCGCGCTCTATAACGCGGTCGCAAAACTTCAGGAGGTTTGAATATGGAATCCATCCTCATGAAAATTTACGAATTCTATACGGGCGACGAGCGGGAGATGCTCCTCAAGGCATACGACTTTGCCAAGGAGGCGCACCGCAACCAGCGCCGCGCCTCGGGCGAGCCCTATTTTATCCATCCGTGCGCCGTTGCGGAGATCCTTGTCGATCTCGGGCTGGACGCGGAGACGATCGCGGGCGCGCTTCTGCACGACGTGATCGAGGATACGCCCGCCACCGAGGAGGATGTCCGCCGCGAATTCGGCGAGGGTGTGCTCACCCTCGTTTCGGGCGTTACCAAACTGGACAAGATCGTCTTCAAATCGCAGGAAGAGGAGGAGGCGGAGAACTTCCGCAAGATCTTCCTCGCCATGGCGAAGGATATCCGCGTCATCATCATCAAACTTGCCGACCGCCTGCACAACATGCGCTCTTTGAACTATCTCTCCAAGGAGCGCCAGCAGAAGATGGCGCGCGAGACGCTGGATATTTACGCGCCCATCGCGGGCAGGCTGGGTATTTCGCAGATCAAGTGCGAACTCGAGGATCTGTGCCTCAAATATCTCGATCCCGCGGCGTTTGAGTTCCTCGTGGAGAACATCCATCAGAAACTCGAGGAACGCAACCGCTTCGTCGATTACGTCGTCGAGGAGATCAACGGCATCCTCACCGAGAGCAACATCCACGGCGAGGTGTTCGGCAGACCCAAGCACTTTTACTCCATCTACAAAAAGATGAAGGATAAGCACAAGACGCTCGATCAGATCTACGATCTCACCGCCGTGCGCGTCATCGTCGGCACCGTGGACGAATGCTACGAGGTGTTCGGCAAGATCCACAAAAAGTGGAAACCTATCCCCGGGCGCATCAAGGATTACATTGCAACCCCCAAGCCCAACTTTTATCAGTCGCTCCATACCACCGTCGTCACCAACTTCGGGCAACCGTTCGAGATCCAGATCCGCACCGAGGAAATGCACCGCACGGCGGAATACGGTATCGCGGCGCACTGGAAGTATAAGGAACAGCGCGAAGAGGAGAGCTCGCTCGACGCCCGCATCGCGTGGATCCGCGAGGTCATGGAGCTCCAGGGCGGGCTCAAGGACTCCAAGGAGTTCATGGATACCGTCAAGGGCGAACTGTATTCTACGGAGCTGCTCGTCTTTACGCCCAAGAGCAAGGTCATTTCGCTCCCCATGGGTGCCACGCCCGTCGATTTCGCGTATGCCATCCACTCGGAAGTCGGCAACCGCTGTACGGGCGCCAAGGTGAACGGGAAGATCGTTCCGCTCAATACCAAGCTCGAACTCGGCGACGTGGTGGAGATCATCACCTCTCCCAACAGCAAGGGGCCTTCGCGCGACTGGCTCAAATTCATCAAGTCTTCTTCGGCGCGCGCCAAGATCAAATCCTTCTACAAAAAGGAGATGAAGGAGGAGAATATCCGCCTCGGCAAGAGCATGCTCGAAGAGGCGGCAAAGCGAAAGGGCATGTCGCTCTCCGAGCTCGTCACGCCCGAGAGCTTCAAAAAGGTATCCGAAAAGCTCTCTTTCGACTCGCCCGACGAGATGTACTCCGCCGTCGGCTACGGCGCGATCTCCGTCAACCAGGTGCTCTTCAAGCTGATGGATTACTTCCGCAAGGAGGCGCCTGCGCCCATCATCCCCACGCCTTTCAAGGGGAAACATTCGGGCGGGACGGTGCGCATCGAGGGTCAGGCGGGCATGCTCGTCTCCTTCGCGGGGTGCTGTTCGCCCGTCCCCGGCGACGATATCGTCGGGTTTGTCACGCGCGGAAGGGGCGTGGTCGTTCACCGCAGGGACTGCCCCAACATGAAGAACGCGGAGCCCGGCAGGCTCCTGCGCGCCGAATGGACGGCGCAGGAGGGCGCGGCGCGTTTCAAAGCGTCCATCGTCGTCCTTGCCGAGGAACAGGGCGCGGCGCTCTCCGCCATCTCCGCCTCCGTCTCCGAGATGAAACTGGAGATCTCCTCCATCAACGGCAGGTACGATAAGAACAATTCCGCCATCGTCGAGGTGAGCGTATCGCTCACCAACCGTCAGGATGTCGAGGTGCTCATCGGCAAGATCCGTCAGCATCCGAAGATCTTGGACGTGCATCGTATGGCGAACTAGGGGGTTCACGAATTTCTTTTTGAACTGACAAAAAGAAATTCCGTGATTTTTTGGTAGGTGTGAATGCGGGCGAACTATAATTGAAAGCCCCTAAGGGTTCGCCCGCAGAGCGGGAGGTGCTGTCAGGCACAAAGTGCCGTGTCAGCAACTTCCTGCTCAGATCACGGAATTCTCATGCCGCAGCACTCGCAAAAAAGATTTTGCAGAAAGATTTTTTGCGAAGAGGAGCGGCGAGCGTTTCAGGCGTACTGTTCGGTAAAGCCGAACAGTCGCAAACGGCGCTCTGCCGCGACGAGCCTTTGGACGAGAAAATTCGTGAATGTAATGCGGGAGGCTTTATGCAAGTATATAAAATTTATCCCATCGGGTTTGCGGCAAACAGCTATCTCATCACGGCGGACGGAAAGTCTGCCGTCGCCGTCGATCCCGCACAGCCGCGCATTCTCGACGAGGCAAAAAAACGCGGGCTCGAAGTAAAATACGTGCTCCTGACGCACGGGCATTTCGATCACATCGGCGGCTGCGCGGCGCTGCAGGCGGCGGGCGCAAAGGTGGGGTGCCTCGAAGCGGAGCGCGTGCTCGCCACGGGCAAAAACAATCTTGCGGAAGAATTCGGGGTACCCATGTCCGCATTCACCGTCGATTTTACCTTCCGCGACGGCGATCGGCTCGATCTTTGCGGCATCCATGTCCGCGTTGTCGCCACGCCGGGGCATACGGCGGGCGGCGCGTGCTTTATCGCCGGCGACCGTCTTTTCACGGGCGATACGCTGTTCGCGGGCGACGTGGGGCGCACCGATCTTCCCACGGGCAGCGGCGTCGCGCTCACGGCAAGCCTGAAAAAACTCTATGCGCTCGAGGGCGACTTCGTCGTCTGCCCCGGCCACGGGGAGGACAGCACCCTCTCCTACGAACGTCAATTCAACGGGTACATACGCCAATGCTGAAGAGCAATATCTCCTTTCTCCCGCCCGAACTCATGGACGTGGTGCGTCTGCTCGAAGGGGCGGAACAGCTTGAGATCGCGCACACGGGCGACTACGACGGCGCGGTATTCCGCAATACTTTCGTCATAGACGGCGCCGCGTATTCCGCCGCAGACGGCGCGGAGGCGCACGGGCAGCTCGCTTATAAAAGTCTCTGCAAGCGCTACGCAAAGCTCGCGCTCTACCGCATCCTCTCCGGGCGGACGGGGATCTCCCTGCCGTGGGGCGCGCTCACGGGTATCCGCCCCACGCGCCTCGCGTACGCGGAGCTCGAGGCGGGCAGGCCGTTTGAACCGCTCTTCGAAAAAATGTGCGTCTCCGAAGAAAATATCGGGCTCGTGCGCCGCGTCATCGAGGGGCAGAAGGGGATCTATGAGCGAAGAGAGGGCAATTGCGACCTCTTCATCTCGCTGCCGTTCTGTCCGAGCAAATGCACGTACTGCTCGTTCATCACCGCGCCCATCGCGGCAACGCGGAAGTACCTGCCCGACTATCTCGCGGCGCTTGAAGAAGAACTCGCCGCGGCGGGCGCGCTCATAAAAAATCTGCGTTCCGTCTATATCGGCGGCGGCACGCCCTTCGCGCTGGAGGCGGAGGAGCTTGAACGCGTGCTCCGCGCCGTCGCGCCCCTTCGGGCGAATGGGTGCGAGTATACCGTCGAGGCGGGGCGCCCCGACGTATTCACGCGCGAAAAGCTCGACGTATGCGCAGAATACGGCGTCACGCGCATCTGCATCAACGCCCAGAGCTTTTCCGATAAAACGCTTGAAGCCATCGGCAGAAAGCACACTTCCGCCGATCTTTATCGCGCCTTCGAAATGGCAAAGGACTATCCGTTCGCCGTCAACTGCGACCTCATCGCCGGGCTGACGGGGGAGAGCGTGGAGGAGTTCTGCGCAAGCGTGGACGCCGCCGTCGCGCTCTCGCCCGAAAACGTCACCGTGCATACGCTCTGTCTCAAAAAGGGCGCCAAGCTCAAGGAGGAGACCGCGCGGCTCGAGGCGGGGCGCCTCGCCGAGATGATCGGCTATTCCCGCCGCGCGCTCACGGCGGCGGGGTATGGACCCTACTATCTGTACCGTCAGAAATATATGGCGGGCGCGCATGAAAACGTGGGTTGGACGAAGCCCGGGCATGCCTGCGTATACAATATCGACGTCATGGAGGAGATCGCCGATAACCTCGCCGTGGGCGGGAACGCCGTCTCCAAAAAACTCTTTTTGCGGGAGGGGCGCATCGAGCGCCACGGGAGTCCCAAGGATATCCCCACCTATCTTGCGAAGGTCGGCAGGCTCATCGCGGAGCGGAACGAGCTTTTCGGCGGCTGAATCCTTTTTTGAAAATCCTGTTTTTGAAAACCCCGCCGCGCGTCGCCGATGCGCGGCGGGGTATTGCAATCGGGCGCGCGGTGTGCTATAATACGGTCAGAATTCTGTGAGGACAGGGAGAGCAATGGAGATCCGGGTCGTCGCCGCGCTCATCGAGGAGGGCGGAAAGTTTCTCGTCTGCCGCCGCCCCGCGAACAAGGCGCGCGGACTTTTGTGGGAGTTTGCGGGCGGGAAGGTGGAACAAGGGGAGGAGAAGGCGGCGGCGCTCGTGCGCGAATGCCGCGAAGAGCTCGGCGTAGAGCTCGATGTGGGCGAAGTCTTTACGGAGCTCACGCACGTCTATCCCGACGTCACCGTGCGCCTCACGCTCTTTTGCGCGCGCATCGCGGCGGGGGTGCCGCAGAGGCTGGAACATGCCGAACTGCGCTGGGCGACCCCGCAGGAGATGCTCTCGCTCGAATTCTGCCCCGCCGACGCGCCCATCCTCCGCATGCTCGCCGGACGCACGCCGCACGGGGCGTGAGCGGCGCGCGCCACAGTGTTCCGGGCGGAGGCGCTGCTTCGCACCATGCTCCCGGGGCATTGCAACCTCAAAAAAACAGGTATTTTACATTTTGTCTTTGCCGCGGTATAATGGAGAAAACGCGGGAGTATGCCCGCACGTCTACGGAGATCTTGCAATGACGGAATACAGAAAACTGCCGCGCGGCACGGAGATGATCGGCACGCTCGGTTTGGGGATGGGCGGCATCGCGCAGATCTCCTCGAAGTCGCTCTCCTCGTCGATGCAGTGCAGGAACCCGAAATCCGCGTGATCGGTGCCGAGCGCCTTCATCTCCCTAAGTATTACGATCTGGCGCTTGCGGGCGATAAAATGGCTGCGAACCACTACCAAAAACTTGCCGTCGGGGCGGATGCCTGCCTCGGGTGCGGTCATTGCGACAGGCGCTGTCCGTTCAAGGTGAAACAGCAGGCAAGGATGAAGACCATTTGCGAATATTTCCGGAAAGGAGTGTAACATGTTAGAAAACGCGCTTGTAAGGAGAAATTGTTCCCTCAGGGTGAAGATCACCGTCAAAACGCTCGTTTCCGCCGGCATCGTCGTGCTCGCGGTGCTGCTGCCGCAGCTCGTGCACCTCGCCGCGGGACAGGCGGGCGGCGTGCGGTGGCTGCCCATGTATCTTCCCGTCCTGCTCGGCGGGTGCCTCCTCGGCTGGGGCCGGGGACTCGGGGTCGGGCTGCTCTCGCCGCTCGTGAGTTTTGCGCTCACCTCCGCATGGGGCGCGCCCATGCCCGCGCTTGCCCGTCTGCCGTTCATGATGGCGGAGCTCGCGGTGTTCGCGGCGGTCTCGGGGCTGTTCTCCGATAAGATCGCCCGCAACGGCTGGATGGCGTTCCCCGCCGTGCTTCTGGCGGCGGTCTCGGGCAGGGCGTTCTTCCTGCTCCTCGCCGTCCTGTTCCAAAGCGTCGCGCCCTTCACGCCCGCGCTCGTCTGGTCGCAGATCGCGGAGGGGCTTTTGGCGCTCGTTTTGCAGGCGGTGCTCGTTCCCTTCCTCGTGATGGGGCTGAGAGCGCTGCTCCTGCGCGACAAAAAGTAGATCTTCCGAAAAAAACCTGCGCTGCGGCGCGGGTTTTTTTGTGTCGCGCGTCTGAATAATATGCGCATAAATGTATAAACAAACAGTGCAAAAGAAGGTGAAAAAGCGCCCGGAAGGGGCGCTTTTTTCGCAGAATGTCAGCAAAATATATAATTGTATAGCGCGCGACGCGCCCGCGGGCGGAGGCAAAGCGGGCGGCGATCCGGAAAATAATGTATATTTGACGAAATTTTTGCTTGACAGTATCTGCGCGACAGAGTATACTTTCAAAAGTTGCGTGTGAGCGAACCGTGACGAAACGAAGGATATCATGAAGAAGAAGTGAACGCGCAGGCGCCCGCGCGGAGGGCGGCGAAGGAGCCGCTTTGCAGCCGATTGTGAAAATTATGGGAAATGTGAAAATTTCGTTTTCTCCGCATAATCGGTATTTTAAGGGGATAATCGTTTGACTTTTACTACCTGAACTAATATAATTGTACCATGTAAAGTTGGGTAGTTTTACATACTCGGAGTCATTGTCTCTTCACTTTACAGGCACAAAATTAACGAAAAAAACACAAAATTCATTAAATTTTTTACAATCGGGAATTTCACAAAAGACGTTCCCGGAAGGATGTGACCGTTATGAAGTTCAGGAAGCTGCTCATCGCCGCGATGACCGTTGTTTCCGCCGCCTGCGCCGCGGCGGGGCTTTCGGCCTGCTCGGATGCTTCCGTGGATCACAGTCAGATGGGGTATGTGGAGGTCGTGTTCCATCTGGAGGGCGGCAAGTACCGCAACAGCACCAACCCCGTTATCAATTACTACGATTTTGAAGAGGGTACGGAAAACCTCATTTACCCTCTCGGCGAATTTTCGGGTTCCGATCCGGAGCGCACCGATTATTATCTCGACGGCTGGTATCTCGACCGCGAAGAAGTTGACGGGCGCGTCTATTACGAAAACAAGTGGGATTTTGAAGCGGATACCGTCTCCGACGAAGGAGTGGAGCTCTACGCTTACTGGCGCCCTCGGGTCAATTATTCCTATAACCTGTGTTTCCGCGAAGAGGACGGGAGCGTCAGAGTCCTTGCAACGTACGACGGCAAGTCGGAAGGCGAGCCGTTCGTCGACGATCTCAACTATGCGCAGAAGTACACGCCCGCGGGCTATACCTTCCTCGGCACCTATGAGGACGAGAACGGCGATCCCTGGAACGAAGACTTCGGGCATCCGGGCGGCGACGAAGATACCGCCGTCAACGTGTTCCCCGTGTATGTCGAGGGCGTTTTCAACGTTGTGCGTACGGCGAACGAGCTGCAGCGCGCGTTGAACTCGGGCAGGGGCGTTTACCTGATGAACGATATCGACATGGAAGGCGAGGCGCTCGGCATCGGCGGCGGATCGGAAGTGAATTACGATTCGGAGTTCCGCGGCAACGGCTTTACCGTCTCCGACTTCACCATTGCATACAACGCGCGCAGGCTCGTGAGCATCCCCGAGCTCGATCAGGAGGGGCGCCTCCTCTGCATCAGCCTCTTCGGCAATCTTCAGGGCGCCGCCATATCGGACGTCACGTTCAAAGATTTCACGATGACGCTCGACGCAAACTATTCGCGCATCCTCCGCGTGTATGTTGCGCCGCTGTGCATGACGATGAAGGAGAGCACGGTCAGCAACGTCACCTTCGAGGGCGGCGTGTTCACCTGCGAATCGCTCTACAAGGACCTCACGGCGGACGATCTGTTGGTGCCCGAGGACGGCGGCGCGTATTTCGTCAATCAGGACGGTTCAACGGTCACGAACGTTCTGTGTTCGTACGAAAACAGAATGCCGGAGTACTTTGCCGCGCAGGCGGAGTAACGTTACGGCTGAGCGCGGGGCTCCCGCGCAAAAGCCGCGGCTGCCCGGAAAGGGGCAGCCGGTGAAAAAGGTTTTATGTATGAGCGCCGTCCGGTTGCGTTGCGCGGCGTTCGGGAAATATACAGAGAAGGAGAAATTCGATGAAATTCAAAGCTGTTAAGTTGACTGCGGGGGCGGAGCCGGCTCGCTTTTGCACGCCGTCAGAACGGTTGCCGTGACCAGGCAGCACAAGAGCACTGCCGCCGCGCAGATGAGGAAGGTGATCTTCCGTGCGCTGAGTTTTTTCATATCCGTTTCTCCTTTGTCCGCAGCGTTTCGTCCGTATGCCCATGCAGTCTGCATACGCCGCGGCGGACGTTTTTATATAATATAATGCGGGCTTGCCGCGTGCTCCGCCGCGGCAATTTCCTTTACATTATATATATCCGTATTTCAATACACCATATTGTATCATATTTTTCCCGCGCTGTCAAAAAAGTATATTCATTTTTTGATGAAATTGTGTATTTTTGCGATGAAATATTGTATTTTTTCGGGAGGCTTTGTGTATCATCCGTGGATATATAAATCTTCCCGCAAAAGCGCGCGCCGCGGCCCGGCCCCGCGCGCGCTTTCATGCGGCTCTCCGCCCGAAAGAACTGCGCTCGGAAAGACGGCGTACGATCTGCAAAAACACGCGCCGGTATGCGTTTTACGCAATTTCAGGAGGCTTTTGTTCCGATGCGGCGGGCGGCGGAGAGCGGAGGCTGCTGCGTCCCTGCGCCGCGCGGCAGCCGAATCCGCTCAGCATCGTCGTGGCGAACAGGCTGCTCTCCCGTTCGGTCATCCGCAAGATCGCGCGCCCGCTCGACGAACTGCTCGCCGGCGCGCGGGAGGTCGCCTCCGGCAATCTCGGTTACCGCATATACGAAATATTCCGATGAAATGTATTTTGGAGAAATTGATAAAGTCAATTATGAACTGTGAAATAAAAGGCTGTTGGAATATAATCCGACAGCCTTTTATGTTATTGCTATGTCCCCAAAAATTTTATATGAAAAAAAGAACATTTATAATTATGCAAAAAGAGGCGAAATAACCGTGTTTTTTGTCCCAAAATTGTCCCCAATGATTCTAAACAACAAAAATGAGAGGGATTTATGATAATCTCTCTCATTTTAATGGTGCGAGTAATCGGATTTGAACCGATACGGGATCGCTCCCGAGAGATTTTAAGTCTCTTGCGTCTGCCGGTTTCGCCATACTCGCATGATTATTCGGTTTGATCTGCGCTATCGTATTGCAACGGAATCGGAACCGTTTGCGCCCGTGAGGCATGTTGTGTTTACGGTTCGGATACAACGCAAATTATAGCAAACGGCGGCGGGAATGTCAAGCGGAATTTGTTCCCGGATGCAAGGTCGGAAAAATCTCCCCGCCATGCCGCGGAAATGAGATCGGCGCGTAAAAAGGTGCTGTCGCGGCGCGGGAGAGTAAATTCTACCGTAATTCGACAAACTTCTACCTGCGGTATTTGACAAGAGCAATTTTTCCGCTGTACAATAAAGGCACAACATACAGCGAGGTGGAACTTTGAACGAATTCGGAAACTTTTTATATTCTCTCCGCAAAGGGAAGGGGATGACGCAGCAGGAACTTGCCGACATGCTGAACGTTACGAATAAGGCGATCTCCAAATGGGAGACGGGCGAGGCGTTTCCCGAAACGGCGCAGCTCGTGCCGCTCGCGACCATCTTCGGCGTTACGGTCGATGAACTTCTGCGCGGGAGGAGGGGCGAGACGGAAACCGACGCAACCATGTCTGAAAGCGGCGCGAAATCCTCGCCCGTGTCCGCGGAAACGCATGCCGCTGAAAATCCGGCGCCCATGTCCGCGGCGGTGGGGGATATTCCCGACATGGTGCAGTGGCGCAGGACGCGCGCAGTGCTTGTCCTTCTGGCGGCGTGTCTCGTCCTGTTCGCGCTTGCCTATCTCATCACCGCGTGCCTCACGGAGGGGCTTTCGCGCAGAGAGGTCATCGTGCGTGGTTCGGTGTGTCTGCTGCTGATGGCGTTGGCGGTCGCGGGGAGCTGCGCCGCCGGAATCTTCATCACGCAAAAACTGTACGGGACGGCGGACGAATCCGGAAAAAACGCTCTGCGCCGTCTGCGGTTCACGTCCGTGCTCGGGCTGCCCGCGCTCATGCTCGGCGTATGCTGTTTTGTGTTCTTTCAGCTCTATGCAACGCCCGCATACTATCACGATTCCGCGCTGATCGCAGGCATGATCGCGGGGTGTGTGTTCGTCGTCGCGGCGGGATTTTTGTTCGCCGTCGGGCTCGTCGGGTGGGTCTCGTACGCGCGCAGAGCAGAGAAGAAACGATGAAGTAACGATCGGAAAGCGGCCCCCCCCCCGTTTTTAGGGGGGGGGGGGTGGTTGGGGGTTTTTTGGGGCGGGGAATTTTTGGGGCCCACCGCGGGTTGGCGCAATGGGGGGCGGGGGGGCGCCGCGGGGGG